>Ga0116164_10000897_pt1 | contig 23760 bp, 17 predicted proteins | sample AD_UKC109_MetaG_FD_89888 | JGI IMG/M metagenome (GOLD analysis project Ga0116164, IMG submission 89888) | Active sludge microbial communities of municipal wastewater-treating anaerobic digesters from Hong Kong - AD_UKC109_MetaG | ecosystem: Engineered > Bioreactor > Anaerobic > Digestate... | reverse complement strand
TAAAGTTATTTTCACCAATAGGCTGCACGGTGGCGTTGTAGCTGACCTGCCCGGTCGTTTTGGCAACCAGATCGGAAAAGTCAGCGCCGTTAATGTATACCTTGCTGCCCTCAGATACATAAAACACAATGGTATACAGTGCTGTGGAGACCACGGAATAGGGGTTGGTGGGGCTGTAGAGCTCGATGTAGGACAGGGGAATATCCACCGTGTATTGGATAGTTTCCAGCGGTATTTGCTTGCCGGATTCCTCAATCAGATAGGGCGACAGGGTAACGTCCATGCTCTCCTGCAAGGAGGTGTCCGTATCGTCATACCAGCTGTAGTCCATGATATCAAATGTCGCAACGCCATCCATAACGATCGCGGATGTTCGCAGTTCACGAAGCGAAATACGGTCGCCGTCTTTTCCGGAAATGGTGATGGTATGGGCGGCGAGGTCATCGCGTATGGTGGGGGTGATGGTAATCACCGCGGATTTATCGGCATTGGAATCCCGGATCATCGGGAGTATATAGGTAACGCCGGCCCAGCCTAGAAGCGCGACCAGCATTGCAATCAACGTGAGTAATACTAAGCGTCTGAAACGCATGCGCTTTTTCAGCTCGCGCTGGGGTATGGAGCTTGTCGGGTTTCTATGGTGTTCGTACTCGTCGGAACGCTGGTACTCGGGTACGTAATCCTCCACATCCTCAAACCCGTCGTATAACTGGCGGCTATTGTATGGATCGGTATCGCCTGATTGTCGGGCGGAGCGCTGATAGGGCGGGGTGCGTACCAGCCTGGCATCGGAGGCGATTGGGGACCCATCTTCCACAAGCCGTGAATCCACGGGGCGCAGCGCGGTATCGGGGTGATCCTGCACCCTGGAAAAGAAGGTGGACCGGTTCGACGTGGTGCGAACCGTACGGGCGGAAGGTGCAACCCCGCGCTTTGCGGCTTGTTCGCGCAGTTCCTTCTGGCGCTGTTCGCCCAAACGTTTGCGGCGGCTGAGGCTGACCATTTCATCGGCAAGCGTATCGCGGAATTCCGCTTTGGTTTCGGTTTCGCCGCTATCATCTACCAGAACATACTTTTGCGGCTCATCCTGCAGCTCGTTTTGCCAAGATGGCGTCGGCGGTACCAAGCCTTCATTGGTTGTAAGCGGCGCGCCGCAGTATTGGCAGTGCGGGAGGGCAGCGCGGTTCCAGCGTCCGCATTCAGGACACTTCAAAGCGACACCTCCCCAAAATGATTACAATTCTATGACTATATTCGTTGATAAGCAACATTCTCCTGTTATCCATTGGATTATTTACTATGATGACCGGTTTCCAGTACCTCGTTATGCATCTGTTTGCGGGCGCGCTTTCGCAGTGCAGTGGTGCGGATGGCGGAAACCCTGCGCTGCATCTGCTCAGCTGCGTTGGAGGTTATGCCCTTCACCGTACCTGAGAGAGTCTCCGCGCCTTCTTCATGGATGCGCGGCAGGAAGATCAGCAATACTGCGATCCGCAGGATGATGGATAAGAGGATCATCCAGTGCATCTTGGTAAACTCGTGGCCCAGCACAACCGGGATTCTGCTTGCCAGCGCGGCGAACGGAGACTGCATCAGAAAACCGCCAAAGGCATTCGCCAGCGCCAGCCCGAACAGGTTGATGCAAGCAAAGAACACGGCAATATACATGGAGCGGTGTGTGCGCGGCGATTGCGACAGGTATAGGTTCTGCTGGCAGATATCAATCGCAGGCCAGGTTGCGCCGGAGATGACGTTGGAGATGATAATGATATAGGCAGAGTTTTGCGTTGCGAACAGCCACGGGATGGGCGAAAGTACAATGCACAGCGCCGTGATTTGCAGAATAGGTTTGTTGCCGTAGCGATCAATCAGGCGTCCCCAGCGCGTCACAATGAGGATGGACGCGACCCCGGAAACAATCTGTGAGTACAGTGCCATCTGCATAAAATTCATTTTCAGGTATTCCAGCATATGAATATTCCAGAATGGTGCCGCGATGTTTACGGCAAACAACCATGAGGAATAGAACACGACGATCTTGACAAAGCGCTTATTGGAAAACACTTCTTTGAGAAGCTTTCCAAGGGTAGGCAGATGCGATACTTCCATTTCCGGCCATTTCACAAAGAAGTAGCAGGCAACATCCAAAAGCATGGTAAGGCCCGCAAAAGCGATGGCGATGGAGTATCCAACCAGACCGATTTTATCGACCAGCAGTGAAAACGCTAGCCCGGCGGTTACGCCGGATATCAGGCTGATTCTCTGGCGTACGCTGAAGTATGAGCCGCGGATGTTGATGGGTACAAGGTCGCCCATCAGACTGCCAAAGGCGAGGTTTACGCCGCTGTTTCCGCCTGAAATAATGACCACAAATACAATCACAAGCCAGATGCGCAAATCCACCGAGAACGAGGGGAACACATAGGGGACCAGCGCGATAAAAAGCCACATGGCCCGGCTGGCGAGCCCCAGAAAGAGAAAAATGAAGCGTCGGTTGCGCTTCTTCTCCATATAATAGCTGATGAACACCTGCAAAGCCGCGGTGGCGACGGGAATTGCGGCGATCAAACCAAGCTGAAAATCATTCGCGCCCAGAACTTCGCGTTGGAAAGCACTCCAAATCGGCCCGGTGGTGATGACAAAGCCGACCATACCGAAGGTTACCGACCAGATCACCCAGTAAAGATTCTTGCGAAGCTCTTCAGCCATGCCGCTGTCGTTAAAAAAGCGCAATCGGAACGGCGGACGTCCATGCCTTGTTCTCATACAAAATCCTCCGTTGGAATGCCTGTTTTGTACAAATTGGCAGCACAACAATTCACGATATTTTATCGCATTCTTATAGAACTTGCAAGTCGGCAGAGCAAGGAATATTGTGCGCTCCTGTAACAGATTTTCCCTTTGTAGTATAATGATTTCAATGCAAGCGTCGGTACTTCCTTGCGCAGGATTTGGTTTTTTGATATGCTAACGTTGAATAGCGGAAACGGGGGAATGCGGGTGCGGCGGCCGATGCACGAAATGCTGATAAAAGTATCAAACCGCGTCTCTCTGCATATGCCGGCCTCTCAGGGAAACGCTCCTTTTGATGCGCCAAACCTGTATGGGGTTGAGTCCACAGAGCTCCCGGTGACCGACGATCTGTTTAAGCCCACGGGCGCGATTCTGGAAGCGGAAACGCTTTTAGCCAATAGCGCAAAGGCAAACGCGTCCTTTTTGCTGTCCGGCGGTTCAACAGCGGGCATACACGCAATGATACTCTATGCCTGCAAACGTGGTAATACGCTGATTCTGCCGCGCAATTCGCATTTGAGCGCGCTCAATATCTGCGCTATTGCGGGAATCGAGCCGGTGTTCGCGGAGCTTACGGAATTGCCCGGCGGTTATATGATGACGACACCTGACGCGTTTGCCAAGGCACTGGACGCCCACCCGCAGGCCAAGGCGATTCTCGCCATATCAAGCGACTACTATGGGCTTATGTCTGACCTTCCGGCCATTGCGGACATTGCGCACGCAAACGGCAAGCTGCTTCTGTGTGACGAGGCGCACGGCGCTTACTTTAACTGGAGGCAGGATCTTCAAAATGCCGGGCAAAACGGGGCGGATTTATTTGTGCAGTCAGCGCACAAAACGCTTCCGGCTGTCAACGCGGCGGCTTGGCTCCACGCATCGGATAGGATTGATACGGAGAAACTGCGTTCTATTCTTCGCATGGTGCAAACCTCCAGTCCGTCCTTTGCATTGATGCAGGCAATGGACGACGCCCGTGCCTGGATGGATGGTCATGGGCAGGACGCCTGTACGCGCCTTCAGAGCGCCGTAGACAGCTTTCTGTTGGATGTTACTGCGCTCGGATTCACAGACGACAGGGGAATTATGCCGTTCGACAGGCTTCGTTTGGTGCTGCGCTCTCCACAAGGCGGGGAGTGGCTGCAAAAAAAGCTGGAGAAACTGGGCATCGATGTGGAAATGTGGGACGCACACCGCATTGTGTGCATTCTGTCCCTGCTGGACGGAGAACGGCGGCTGGAAATCCTGCGGGACGCGCTCAAGGCAATTGCGGCGGAAAACCATGATACGGTTCCTGTCAAATCGATTCTGTTGAAGCCTGATTTATGGCCTGAACGTGCGATGCCTTTGCATGAGGCGGCGTTTGCGGAATATGAGACACTTGCACCAGAGGACGCGGTTGGTCGCATCAGCGCGTCAACGGTCGGCATTTATCCACCGGGTACTGCATGGTTAACCGCAGGAGATATTGTGACGGAAGAGATTGCCGGAATGATTCTGGAGACGCCCGCACATCGGTTATTTGGAATGAGCAGCGGTATACGCTGCGTGAAATGAGGACCCTATGAGAAAACCCCTGCCTTACGATGCTGTGATTTTCGACCTGGACGGAACACTGACATGCTCGGAAAACGGCATTCTTACCTCGCTGCGCTATGCGTTTACACAGCTGGGAATCCCTGAAATTCCGGATGAGCAGCTGAGGAGGTTTATTGGCCCGCCTCTGCGCGAAAGCTTTATGAGCATCGCCGGACTATCGCAGGAAATGGCGGATCAGGCGATTCGCCATTATGTAACGTATTATGACGCGAAGGGGATGTACCTCTATAGCATATATCCGCTGATCCGGCCGCTATTAGCTACGTTGAAAAAACAAGGGGCTTACCTTGGCGTTGCCACGTCAAAACCCATTTCCCGTACGTTGCGTTTGTTTTCGCATTTTCGCATGGATCATTATTTTAACTGCATTGTCGGAGAGGACAACAATGACGCGCACATCGGCAAGGCGGAGCTGATCCGTAGGGCGCTTCCGGAAACCTGTCGCAAAGCCGTGATGGTCGGAGACCGGAAATTCGATATCGAAGGCGCAAAAGCAAATGGCATTGATTCGATTGGCGCAGGCTATGGCTATGGCCCCGAGGGTGAGCTGGAAGCCGCGATGCCGACGCATATCGTCGATACGACACAAGCGCTTTATGATCTGCTATGCCCAGACTGTGAGCCGCTGCGGGGGTATTTCCTAAGCATGGAAGGGCTGGACGGCAGTGGAAAAACGACGCAGATGGGCATCCTGTCTGAGCGGCTCCGGCAATATGGATTCGATATCGTGCAGACGCGGGAACCGGGTGGATGCAGGATCAGCGAAGACATCCGCAACCTCGTTCTCACGACGGACAACATGGAGATGTCCGCGGCCTGTGAAGCGCTTTTATATGCAGCTTCCCGCGCGCAGCATGTGCATGAGGTCATACGCCCTGCAGTAGCGGCAGGCAAGCTGGTGCTGTGCGACCGCTTTGTCGATAGTTCCATCGCCTATCAGGGCGGCGGGCGCGAGCTTGGCGTCGACGCCGTGGGGCAGATTAATGCGTTTGCGATCCGCGAAATGATCCCGGACGCGACCATTTACCTGCAAATGAAAGACAGCGCCGAGGCGCTTAAGCGCCGCCGTGACGCAACCAAACCAGACAGGCTAGAAAGCCAGCCGCCGGCGTTTTACGAGCGTACACGGATGGCGTATGAACAGCTGATAGAAAAAGACCGAAATCGCTTTCTGATTGTAGACGCCGCAAAATCAGTCGACGAGTTGGCGGATGAAATCCTATCTGTTGTATTGGCACGCTTAAAAGACGCTGAGGGCATATAATGGAGCGAATCGTTGTAGGAATGTCAGGCGGGGTGGACTCCTCCGTAGCTGCGCTGCTGCTCAAGCAGCAGGGATTTGATGTTGTCGGCGTTTTCATGAAAAACTGGGATGAGAAGGATGAGGACGGCGTCTGCACCTCCACGGCTGACTGGGAAGACGTGCAGGACGTTTGTCAGAAAATCGGGATTCCCTGTTATTCGGCGAATTTTGAAAAGGAATACATGAATCGCGTTTTTCGTCACTTTCTTGATGAATACGAGAAGGGACGTACCCCAAATCCTGATGTGCTTTGCAACCGGGAGATCAAGTTCAAGGCTTTCATGGAATTTGCGGGAAAGCTGGGCGCGGACAGGCTGGCCACCGGGCATTTTGTACAGACGGAGATACGAGATGGTCATACAGCGCTACTGCGCGGTGTGGACAGGAACAAAGACCAGAGCTATTTTCTCTATATGCTCAAAGAGCGGCAGTTGCAAAGGGCTGTATTTCCCGTTGGCGGGATGACCAAAGGCCAGGTACGCGAGCTTGCTAAGCAGCATGGGTTGTCCGTCAGCGCAAAGAAGGATTCTACAGGCGTTTGTTTCATCGGCGAGCGGAACTTCCGAGCGTTTTTGCAAAACTATCTGCCGACTGTACCCGGGGCGATGCAAACCGAGACAGGGGAAACGGTTGGGCAGCATATCGGGCTTGCCTATTACACGCTGGGCCAGCGCAAGGGTCTGGGCATCGGCGGCCGCGGTGATGGCAGAAGCTGGTTTGTGCTGGATAAAGACCTGCAAAACAATGTCCTAATCGTCGGCCAGGGAGAGGATCATCCAAGGTTGTATGCAAGTCACATCGAAGCCAGCGAAACGACATGGATTGCCGATCAGGCGCCGATGGTGGAAGGCGAACCTTTTCGCTGCACGGCAAAATTCCGGTATCGGCAACCCGATCAGCAGGTTTCGATTACACAAAAGGGGGATATACTCTACATAGACGCCGATGAACCCCAGCGGGCAGTAACACCGGGACAAAGCGCGGTGTTCTACCGGGGAGATCAGTGCCTGGGCGGTGCAATTGTCGATGCGACAGTTCCCGGCCGACAAGGGTAATGATTTTACTATTTCGAGAAGGAAGCGCTACCCCGGCGTCGAATCTATTGAGTATGGTAATCGCGGACCCGTGAAAGGAGAGTGGTTCCCTTGGCACAAACAGCTTTCGATCGTGCTGAGTCGGAAATCATCATCGGCTTGCGGAGACACGCGATTTTTTAGTTCCAAAAACACCGCCTCAGCATGGTTGATATTCTAAATACCCCATCGCCGCAAGCACATGCGGCTATTATGAGTACCCTGAATTTGATGGCAAAGGAGTCCTTGCACATGAAGACAACAATCGTCGGGAAAAACATGAACGTTTCTCAGGCCGTAACCAACCGCGTTTTGCGCAAAACGGAGAAAATGGGCCGGTATCTGGATCAGAATACCGAAATGACAGTGAGGCTTGCACGGGAGAAAAACCACCGCCGTATCTGCGAGATCACCGTACCGATTGACGGCGTTGTCCTGCGTGCCGAAGCCGGCAGCGATGATAACCTGTATTTCAGCATAGATCAGGCGCTGGCGAAAATGGAACGGCAAATTCACAAGCACCGCGATAAGCTTTCCAAACGTCTTCGTGAGGACGCGTTCCGCTCCGACGAACTGGAGTTTACCGAGGAGATCGAAGATAAGGACGAGGATAAGCGCAAAATCGTCCGCAACAAGACCTTCCCGGTACGCCCGATGGCGGTGGACGACGCGATTTTCCAGATGGAGCTGCTGGGACACAGTTTCTTCGTTTTTATCAATATCGATACCGATCAAACCAATGTGCTGTACCTGCGCAAGGACGGCGACCTGGGTTTGCTGGAGCCGGAAGCATAATCAAACGATTGAACTTGTTACAAGGCGGGGGGAAGCCCCGCCTTTTTACATTCGTATACTGGGGTGAAGGGGCAAATAATATTGTCAAATCATGAAATAAATGTTAAGATATTCAATAATTGACGAAAGAGGATCGGTGGTGCGTTCATGGCCAATGAAATCATCAAACAACTGACGGTCGGATTGTCGGAGATACTGGTGTATTCGACGATCGCCCTTGTGTTCATTTTCGGGATCGTCAAGTGCATTTATCCGGTGTACCGCAACAGTACGCTGTTGAATCGCGCCGTCATCAAGCTGGAACGCACCACCGGCAGCAAAAAAAAGCCTGTTTGGCAGGAGCCCCGCTTTCTGGGCCGCGCGCTGCGCTCGGACTGGCAGAAGTTCTTGCTCAACGCCGATCAGCTGGATCTGCGCGGCCTGCCTTGCAATACGGAAGAGTATATCAATGAGGATACGGTCGTCTATAAGCCCGGGCATGCGCAGGTTGCCGAGATATTGCCGACGCTTTTAACGTCGCTGGGTATTCTGGGCACATTTCTTGGTATGATGGAAGCCTTGACCAACCTGAACTTTGCCGATAGCAGCGCGACCATTTCAAGTATTCCCACACTGCTTGGCGGCATGCGCTTTGCGTTTGCCACATCGATTGTCGGTATTACCTGCTCGATTGTCTTCAACGTCGCGTACCATACGATCAAAGGCCGGGCGTTCAAATCCCTGGATGCGTTTGACGAAACCTTTTATGAGCTCGCCATGCCACGCCCCCTGGATGCGGACGTGCAGATGATTATCCAGAAACAGGACGAGGACCTGACCATGCAGCAGACCATCGGCCAGCTTGGCGGGCAGATTGCCGGAGCGGTGGAGCTTGCGGTCAGCCGCGCCACACATCCGCTGACGATGTCGATGGATAACTTCATCCAGGGCACAACGCGGGAGCAGGTGGACGGCATCCAGCGCATCGTCAACCGTTTCCTGCAGCAGATGGACACATCGATGAACGGCAAGTTCGCCGCGTTTGCCGATGCCGTGGACAGAATGAACCACAGCATGCAGGAGGCCCAGCAGAGCATGAGCTATACGCTGGAGGCTGTTCGCGAAATGTCGCTGGACAGGGAAATGGCAAACGCCGGTACGGAATACCGCAAGGAAATCGAAGCCATGCTGCGGCATAACGAGGAAACAATGACGCGGCTGTCCCAGGGGATTGAGGCCATGCGGCAAAGTGTGGAAACAGCCTCCGGCAAGGACGATCAAAAGGACAGGCAGAAAGCGGACAAAGAGCTTCACGAGAAGCTCGACTCGCTGGCCGATTCGGCGCGTGTAATGAGCGAAGCGGCGAATACGCTTTCCCGTCTGGCGGCACAGGATGGCAAACAGCCGGATGGAAAACGCAGCGGAGGCGGACAGGGATGAGGAGAAGCACGCGCAAACGCGGACGGAGTTCGCGTGTAGACGGCGGTGCGGCATGGATATCGTATTCCGATATGATGGCCGCGCTTCTGCTTGTTTTCGTGCTTGTGCTTTGCTATACCATTTATCAGTATTTTATGCTGCTGGAAACAAAGACCGCGGAGCTGGACGCACAAACGGCGCTGCTCAATTCCCAGCAGGAGACGCTGGATGATCAGCGGTCCCAGCTGCTGGACAAGCAAAACAGCCTGGACAGCGCTTTGACCGAGATTGACGTGCAAAAAGGTCTTTTGAACGTTCAGCAACAGCAATTGACCGAGCAGGAAGCAAAAATCGCGGCTGCCAATGCCGCACTGACGGAAAAGGAAACCACGCTCAACGAAGCGCAAACAACCCTTGCCCAGCAGGAGGTAAAGCTGAACGCGGCGATGGATTTGTTGCAGTCCCAGCAAATCGCCATGGATGAACAGCAACGAAAGCTGGAAGATCTTGTCGGCGTACGCACCAAAATTATCCGAGATTTGGCATCCGCACTGACGAGCGCCAACCTGACGGCCACAGTGGACGCAAACACCGGTGACATCATGCTTGAATCCACGGTGTTCTTTGACTATAATTCCAATACGATTAAGCAGGAAGGCCGCGATTTTCTTAACCGGTTTCTTCCGGTGTACCTGTCAGTACTGCTGAGCGACGATTATTCCGGATATCTGGGCGAGATTGTGATCGAAGGGCATACGGATACGGCGGGCAGCTATCTATACAACCTGGAACTTTCGCAGGAACGTGCGCTGTCCGTGGTGAGGTTCTGCCTGGAAATGCCGCAGCTGACGCAAAAACAGCAAGCGATATTGTATAATATCCTGACCGCGAAGGGCCGAAGCTATTCCGATCCCGTATACGACGCGAACGGAAACGTGGACATGGATGCATCCCGGCGTGTGGAATTCAAGTTCCGCTTAAAGGACTCTGAAATGATCGACGAGATTCGAAACATCCTGTCGCAGGGCGATTGACGGAACGGAGTGTAGGTATGACGTTTCTAAAATATCTGATGCTGTTTATGATCGCGCTGGTGATCGTTGTCGTTGGGATAGTCGGGTATTTCTTCTTCACGGCAAAGGTGACGGTAGCGGATTGCGATATCACCGGCCACGCGGCGGTTACACAGCCGGATCTGTTCCAGCAGGTGAATCAATACCTGTCGCTTGGCGCCTTCCCTGGGGTAATCTTTACGGATGTGGGGTTGGGCGAAGCCGCCGACTATGCGTTTATCACCTATACGCTGGAGCTATCCAACCAATGTTTGATTCCCATCGAAATGATTGAAGTGCAGATTGTTCCCAAGGACGGGGATATTTTGCAACTGGGAGATTATCAAATCCACAAGCTGGCTCCCAAGACGAGCGGCACCGTATCGGCGACCATCCTGACCCAAAAGGACAGTCACTCGGTGCGGGAAGTGCTGATCACATACTATGTGTGGGGTGTAAGCTATACCATCACAACAACGTGCGGATAACGTGTAAGGAAGGTTGCATATGGCAAAGTTATGGGCAGGGCGCTTTGAAAAACAGACGGCGAAATTGATGGACGATTTTCATTCGTCCATCCCATTTGATCAGCGCCTTTTGCGCTGCGACCTTTTGGGCTCCATCGCGCACGCGACTATGCTCACGGAACAGGGTATTATTCCGTCGCAGGATGGCGATGCCATTATCCGTGGACTGCGGGAGATTTTAAAGGACGATGAAGAGGGAAAGCTGGTTATCGACCTCAGCGCCGAAGATGTGCATATGTTTGCTGAAAGCGAGCTTACCCGCCGCATCGGCGACGCCGGAAAGAGACTGCACACAGGCAGAAGCCGCAACGATCAGGTAGCGCTGGACACGCGTATGTATGCAAAGCTCGCCTGTGAGGATGTAGAAACCTCATTAACGGCACTTTTACAAACCATTCTTTCGCTTGCCAAACAGCATACAGAAACGGTAATGCCTGGCTATACGCACCTGCAAAAGGCGCAGCCGGTAACGCTAGCGTTCCACCTGATGGCATACGCGCAGATGGTAATGCGGGATATGAAACGCTTCCAGGCTGCCTATGCGGAAGCGGATGTGATGCCCCTTGGCTCCGGCGCGTTAGCGGGAACGACCTATGCCCTGAACCGGGAGCGGGTTGCCGAGCTGCTTGCGTTTTCCGCTGTGACAAACAACGCAATGGATGCCGTCAGCGACCGGGATTATCTGCTGTCGTTCCTGTCAGCGTCCAGCGTAGCGATGATGCACCTCAGCCGCTTCTGCGAGGAACTGATACTGTGGTCCAGCAACGAGTTTGCAACCGTCACCATGGACGATGCCTATTCTACCGGCTCGAGCATCATGCCGCAGAAAAAGAATCCAGACGCCTGCGAGTTGATTCGCGGCAAAACCGGGCGTGTGTACGGCGACCTGACCGCGCTTCTGACGGTGATGAAGGGTCTTCCCATGGCTTATAACAAAGATATGCAGGAGGACAAGGAAGCGTTTTTCGACGCGTATGATACCGTGAAAAAGTGTCTGGATGTCTTTACGGCGATGCTTGCATCCGTAGCATTCAACGTGGAGCAGATGGAAAAGAGCGCCAAGCTCGGCTTTACCAATGCAACCGATCTGGCTGACTACCTGGTTGGCAAAGGGCTTCCGTTTCGCGACGCGCACCATGTATCAGGCTCGTTGGTGAAGCAGTGCATTCAGGACGGTCGCGCGCTGGATGAGCTCAGCCTGCAGGAGATGCAGGCGGCAAGCCCGTTGTTTGAGAACGACGTATATGATGCCATTTCGCTAAAAACCTGCGTATCCCGCCGCAGCCTGCGTGGCGGTCCCGCACCGGAACCCGTTGCGGACAGTATCCGCATTGCCGAAGCATGGCTCAAGGATTTCACGGGCAAAAGGAAACCATAGTGTAATATTGAGACTAATATGAAACAACAGGGCGACCATGGTCGCCTTGTTGTTATTTATAATATGCTAAGCAATTTTCAGTTAACGCAACTCGTAGTCTGGATTCAGAATCAGCTTTTTTCCTTTTCCCGCAGGATAAAGCGAATCGGCGTGCCTGCAAACGCGAAGCTTTTGCGCAGATGGTTTTCCAGGTAACGTTCGTAGGCGAAGTGCATCATTTCCTTATCATTGACAAAGAACACAAAGGTCGGCGGGCAGGCGCATTGCTGTGTCACATAGTAGATCTTCAGCTTGCGTCCGCCCTGAATGGGTGGCTGCAGGGTCATCTGTGCGTCCGCCAGAGCTTCGTTCAGGACTCCGGTGGGGATGCGGCGGCGATAGTTTTCTACGACTTCCTTCACCTTGGAAAGAACCGTATTCACGCGCCTGCCGGTAAGCGCGGACAGGAATAGAACCGGCACATAGCTCATGAATTTCAGATCGTTCAGGATTTCCTTTTCCATTTTCGCCATGGTATTGGTTTCTTTATCGATCAAATCCCATTTGTTCACGACCACGATCACAGCCTTGCCCGCGTCCAGAATCAACCCGGCGATTTTGGTGTCCTGCTCAGTTACGCCATCCTGCGCGTCAATCAGCAGCAGCGCCACGTCGCATCGGTCGATGGCCGTAATGGAGCGCAGTACAGAATAACGCTCCAGGCTTTCATCCTCGATCACCCTTTTCTTGCGCATGCCCGCAGTGTCGATGATGTTGAACTTTGTGCCGTCCTCATCGACAAACGCGGAGTCAATCGCGTCGCGGGTGGTGCCGGGAATATCGGACACCATGGTGCGCTCTTCCGCCAAAATGCGGTTGCAAAGCGAGCTCTTGCCTACGTTGGGGCGACCCACAACCGCAAGCTGAATCAGCTCGCTGGCTTCCTCCTGCTCATCGTCTTGGGTCGGGGGCAGATGACGGACGATCTCTTCCAGAAGATCACCGAGCCCCAGCATGTTTGTGGAGGAGATGGCAATGGGGTCGCCAAGCCCTAAACTGTAATACTCATACAGCGCATCGCTTTGATTTTTGTGGTCGATCTTGTTGACAACCAGCAGGATAGGCTTGCGGGTTTTGCGCAGCAGCGCGGCAACTTCTGAATCCTCGGTGGTCAGCCCGACGCGCCCGTCGCAGAACAGGCAGATCACATCCGCCGTGTCCATGGCGATCTGCGCTTGCCGACGCATGTTTTGCAGCAAAACATCATCGCTATGCAGGTCGAGCCCGCCGGTATCAATCAGCGTGAAGTGACGCCCCATCCAATCGGTATCGGCATAGATACGATCACGTGTTACACCGGGCGTGTCTTCCACAATGGAGATGCGTTTCCCGGCAATTTTATTGAAAAAGGTCGATTTCCCCACGTTGGGGCGGCCGACGATGGCCACAAGAGGTTTCGGCATACAAGCACTCCTATCGGTTTCGTAAAGCGTTATAAAGATCGCTGCCGTCGCCAACAACGCGAACGGGAACGGGGAGACGGTTTTTAAAATCCGCAAGCGTCATTCCATCCAGAAACATGTCTCTGTCGTGGCGCAGCATATTGGAAGGAATCAGGATTTGATCCGCAGTCTTGAGCAAATCGGGATTGAGCTGTTCCAGTGTGTCCCGCCCTGTCAGCAGACCCGCGACCGTGACGGTCTCCCCGAAAAAGTGATTTCGGATGGTCTGGATATGAACGGTTGCGTTCTTTGGCGCATACTCGTGAACGAACTGACGCATGAAGGGGGTCGCGGCGACGCCGGTCACCATAACGTAGGTCATCTGCCGATCGGGCTGCGGCAGCTCATCGTCTTCCGCCACTTCGCGCATCTCGCCTTCAAATTGCCGCAGCAGGCCGACGCCGTTTTCGATTTGCGGATAGTCTTCATACCATTCGAATGGCGGCAAAGGCACTCCGCTCAGGCAATAAAACTCGTCGGAGGCGAAAGTAAATTTGGTCCCCATCGTTTCAAGGCAGCGTGCCTGAAAGGGCTCGATCTGTTTGAGCAGTGCCCTGGCGGATGCAGCGTTAAACGGTTTGAGGTCGTACAGTCCCTCTCGGAATTGAGTTAACCCAACAGGTACTACGGCAACGGACATAGCTGCGGGGGCAAGCGCGGCCAGATCGCGAAGGGTCTTATCCAGAACTTCCCCGTCGTTGAGACCCGGGCAGCAGACGATCTGGGAATGAAAGCGTATCCCGGCCTCCTTCAACAGTGTCAGCCTGTCCATAATCTCGCCTGCGCGTTTGTTGTTCATCATGCGGCGGCGCAGATCCGGGTCTGTGGTGTGGACGCTGACATACAAAGGCGAAGCGTGGCGCTTGAGGATACGGCCAAACTCCTGATCACTAACATTTGTCAACGTGATGTAATTACCCATCATCAGCGAAAAGCGCCAGTCGTCGTCCTTCACGTAGAGGGTAGAGCGCAGCTTGGGGGGCATCTGGTCGATAAAGCAGAACACGCATTTGTTATGACAGGTGCGAGGTTTGAGTACCATGCTGTCGCCATAGCATAACCCAAGGGGCTGCCAGTCTTCCTTGCGGATGGTGATCGTTTTCCGTTTCCCGCCGCGCTCAATGGTCAGCTTGACCAACTCGTGCGCGGTTAGGGCCTGGTAATCAATCTCGTCGGCAATGGGCTCGCCATTGATGGAAAGCAGCACGTCTCCGGCTTGCAGGCCGTGTGCCTGGGCGACCGAGCCTGCTGTGACCGCCGTGATTTCATGCCGCATGCGTGTACCCCTTCATCAATAGAATGCTGTCCATTATTCGCTGTTTTGCGTTGAAAGTCAATACGTCAGGGCAGAATGGCAGGATCAGTCAACGCATAGAACGCGGGTTTAGCGCTCCCGTCGCCGTTAAACAACAGGGGAAAGCTGCCGGACTTCCAGCTTTGGGTATCATAGGTTCCCCAGGTTTGCACGGCCAGAACGGAATCGGAATACTTTAGCAAAACCTTCATCAGCTCCGTATACCGGACTGCCTGTTTTTGAAACGATGCCGCGGAATTATCATCAACAAGAATGTCCAGCTCAGTCACCCGGATTTTAAGACCCTTTGCAATTATCTTCTCAATGGCAAAGCGAAACTGGGCAATCGAAGGGGTTGACAGCTGGTAGTGGCACTGCATGCCGCAGACGTCCACCAGGTTTTCGACAAGCAGACTGTCCAGAAGGTTTGATATTCCGCTGAACTTTGGCTGATAGGGTACAGAATAATCGTTGTAGACAAGCAACGTACCCTCCGGCGCGTATTTTCGGGCAAAACGGAAGGCCTGTACAACCCAGTCTTCCCCGATAATCTTTGTGTAATTGCTTTGTCGAAAACCGCCCGTGGAATCATCAATCGCTTCATTGACCACATCCCAGGAAACGACCAGGCCGGGATAGTGCTCATTCAGATACGCCATCATCAACCGCACATAGTTTTCCATGCGCGCAAGAAGAACATCCCGGGATACATAGGGCTCGCTTCTTAGATAATCTACACGAAAAAACGTATCGGGCGTCTGCTGATGCCAGAACAGAACATGCCCGTTGACCTTCAGCCCGTTTGCCATGGCAAACTCCAGTAACGGCTTGGCAGCGTTGAAATGCAGCGCTACGCTGCCTTGATCGCTTTTGGCGGCTTTGGAGGAGTTGTACACGTCGATCACATTCTCCGGTTTCAGGGCATTTTCCGGCGTCACAATGGAATACTGCGCCACGTAAAAGTCTGTACGGGTAGTGTCCGTTGCTTCCTTCGTGCTCATCGCGCTGCCGAAATCGAAATACGGAGCGTAGAAATCTTTCAGAGAAGGATACGCCATGGTTTCCCCGGAGGCGAACGTAAACAACAAAGGCACAACGATGTAAACTACCAGCATCGCTACCGTCTTTTTTTTCATGGTGAAATTGTTCCTTTCGTGATTGTTCACTATTGCTCATTCTGTATTCACAATCTAGCATAACCAGGTGGGTTTGTAAAGTAACTGAGGAATGCGCAAGCGAGGGATACGGTGCTTGTAAGCCTTACTGCATCTATGTTATAATATAGCCCAATCGCACGGACCACGACTAGGATATCATTGCCTGCGACGAACGGCATGGAGGCAACCCGCAAATGAATTTTTGCTATCAGGACCGAACGGATCAACTGCGATACCTGGATAGAGAGCTCACCTGGCTGCAGTTCAACCACAGAGTGCAAAAAGAGGCTGAAAATATGCAGAACCCGCTGTTGGAGCGGGCGAAATTTCTGGGAATCGTAACGTCGAACCTGGATGAGTTTATGCAGGTTCGTTACGTGAGCATTCTTCGGGATGGCCGCGGCGATAACCGCGATACACTGCTCTCAAGCGGGCTCACGATGAGCAAAAAGCTGGAACTCGTTGATAAAGCGATCACTGAACAGCAGAAAATGCAATACATCCTCTATCATGGCATAATAGATGAATTGGAGCACAAGCAGATACGGTTTTACCCGCAAATTGAACAAACCGACGCCATGAAGGCAGAGATCAAGCGCATCTTCTGGGGCGAGATCATGCCCAAGCTGAAGATCATTCCATGGGGCGAAGAATACTGGCCCATGAACCAGAAAAAGCTCCGTTTGATGGTCAAGCTGCGCCCCAGAAACGGCAATGCCGTCCGCTATGCCATGGTGTCCTATCCGGGATCGCCAAGGCTGTTCCGGCTGCCGTGTGAAGACGGAACCATCTGCCTGATTCGCCATGAAGACCTGCTGCGGCAGTGGCTGTGGATGATGTTTTCACAGGACGATATTCTGGAAGCCAGCGCGTTTCGGATTATCCGCAACCAGGACTTCCCCTTGAATCCGGAAGAAGACGTAGCCACAGCAGTGCGCGAGATGCTTGTCAAGCGCACGACAGGCGACGTGATGCGGCTGGAAGCTGAGGAGGACATCAGCGAAGAAGCCCTCAGGGTGCTTGCACAGCATTTTGAGGTGCCGGATGATCAGTTGTTTCGTGTGTCGGGGCCCCTGGATTTGGCCAAGCTGATGATGACTAGCTACGGTATGATTCACAGGCCGGATCTGAAATATCCAAAAGCCAAACAGGTTTTTATCCATGAGTTGATGGATTCGCAGATCTTCAAGCGCATAGACGAGCGCGACTGGCTGTTGTTCCATCCGTACCATAGTTTTGAGCCGATCATCAATCTTTTCACACAGGCCGCCACGGATCCAAACGTTGTCGCCATTAAAACTACGCTCTATCGCGTTGGCAACAACAGCCAGGTTGTCCGCGCGCTGGTCAAGGCCGCAGAAGCAGGCAAGCAGGTGGAGGTCGTTATGGAAACGCAGGCTAGATTTGACGAGGACGCCAACCTGTCCAACTCTGAACGCCTGCGCCGTGCCGGGTGCCGGGTCATTTGCGGTATTCGGGGGTTGAAAACGCATTCCAAAGCCATTTTGGTTACACGCAAGGAGAACGGTGTACTGAAGCAATATGTGCATCTTGGCACCGGTAACTATCACGATGGTAACGCCAAAATCTATACCGATATGGGACTTTTAACCAGCGATCAGCTGATCTGTGCCGATGTGCTCAGCTTCTTCCAGGCACTGGAGCACGAAAGCAGAGAGCTTCACACCAAAGCGCTGATTGCCGCGCCGATCAACCTCAAGGCGAAGGTATTTGAACTGATCGCACGCGAGAAAGAACACGCGCTGGCAGGCCGCCCCAGCGGGATCATTGCAAAAATGAACTCGCTGCTCGATGAAAATGTTACCGAAGCGCTGTACGACGCTTCCGCCGCTGGCGTCAAGATCAGGCTGATTGTCCGCGGCATCTGCACGCTGATACCCGGCGACGAACAGATGAGCGAGAATATTCAGGTTGTGTCCATTGTTGGCCGCCACCTGGAGCACGCGCGTGCCTTTCTGTTTGAAAACGGGGGAGACACTGAGGTGTATTTGTCCTCTGCGGACTGGATGCCGCGCAACCTTGACCGACGTTATGAACTGATGTTCCTCATCCGCGACGAACGATGTCGACGGGCCATTGAAAACGTGCTGAAACTCCAGCTGATGGACAACCAAAAAAGCTGGATGATGGACAAGTGCGGAGACTATACCCGCAGGCAAGCCGATGGAAGCACACCTGTCAACGCGCAGGAGATTCTGATCGCTTCCATCAACGAAGTGTTTTCGGGCCAGTGGGAAGGCTTTTCACAGACGAAGAATTGAGGAATATCATGAATTGGAGAGAAAGACGAATCCGGGCGCGTGAGGACGTACAAGCTGTCATGCTGCGCGATCCGGCGGCTGTTAACGGCCTGGAAGTTCGCTTATGCTATCCGGGGCTTGAAGCTCTGCGCAGGCACAGGAGAGCGCATGCGCTTTTGGAGAAGGGTCATCCGATCCTCGCCAGAATTATGAGCCAGCGAACCCGCAAGAAGACAAGCATTGAAATCCATCCCGGCGCGACCATCGGGCGGCGGGTATTTATCGACCACGGCGACGGCGTGGTCATCGGCGAAACGGCAGTCGTTGGCGACGATGTGACCATTTATCAGGGCGTTACTTTGGGCGGCACCGGCAAGGACGTTGGCAAGCGTCATCCCACCATTGGCAACGGCGTCACGATCGGTGCTGGCGCAAAGGTACTTGGACCGATTACGATTGGCGATCATTCCAAAATCGGCGCAGGCGCAATTGTTTTAAAGGATGTTCCGCCGTATTGTACCGTGGTAGGCAACCCGGGCAGAATTGTGCGCAAGGCCAACCAGATCACCGACGTTGATTTGGATCAGATCAATCTGCCCGACCCGGTGCAGGATCGCATGGAAGCAATGTATAACAGGCTCCTGTTATTGGAGGAATGTTTGGTTCGTCATGCCAGGAAACTGGGCTGTGAGCAAGAGGATATCAATAGCATCAACCAGTGCCACATCACGGCAAGCGATGAAGCGGAACCGACGCATATGGAGGATCAAAAACCATGAGAATTTATAACAGCAAAACCAGAACCAAAGAGGAGTTTGTACCTCTGCAAGAGGGCAAGGTCGGTATCTATGCTTGCGGCCCAACGGTATACGATTATTTTCATATCGGCAACGCGCGTCCGTTCATTCTTTTCGACGTACTCCGCCGCTATTTTGAATCGATCGGTTATGAGGTGACCTTCGTACAGAACTTCACCGATATTGACGACCGAATGATTACCCGCGCGAACGAGGAAGGTATCACCGTAAAGGAACTGGCGGAGCGCAATATCAAGGAATACTTTATCGACGCAAAGGGACTCGGCATCCGCCCCGCAACAGTGCACCCGCGTGCAACCGAACACATACCCCAGATTATCGGCATCATCGAAAAGTTGATTCAGAAAGGGCTTGCCTATGCCCAGGACGGCAACGTGTATTACCGTGTGCACGCGTTTCAAAATTATGGTTGCCTGTGCGGGCAAAAGCTGGAGGATCTGGAGAGCGGTGCGCGCGTCGATGTGAACGAACAAAAGGAAGACCCGCTGGATTTTGCGCTTTGGAAAGCGCAGAAGCCGGGCGAACCCGCGTGGGAAAGCCCGTGGGGCATGGGGCGGCCGGGCTGGCATATCGAATGCTCTGCCATGAGCATGGAATACCTTGGCGAGACCATTGATATTCACACCGGCGGGAAAGACCTTCTGTTCCCGCACCATGAAAACGAGATCGCCCAGAGTGAAGGCGCGACAGGGAAACCCTATGTGCGCTACTGGATGCATAACGGGTTTATCAACATCGATAATGAAAAGATGAGCAAATCCCTGGGCAACTTCTTCACTGTGCGTGAAATATCTCAACAGTACGATCTGGAAAACGTGCGCATGTTCATGCTGTCGGCGCATTACCGCAGCCCTGTGAGCTTCAGCCGCGATATGATTGACCAGGCAGCCAGCGCCCTGGAACGCCTGTACGGCGCACGGGATCAGCTGGTGTTCCTGATGAAATCGGCTGAGAACCGTGAGCCAAATGCCGCTGAAACGCTGCTCATCGCTGAAGCGGACAAGGCGCTTGAAAAGTTCAATGCCGCCATGGCTGACGATCTGAACACGGCTGATGCGCTGGGAGCGCTGTTTGAACTGGTACGTGAGATTTTTAAGCTCCCGCAGACCGGCGTCAGCCTACAGGCGATTGAACATGCGCAGAAAACCATGCTCCGTATGACGGATGTTTTGGGCCTCTTATTGAAGAAGACCGACGATATCCCGCCGGAGATTGCAGAGATGCTCAAGGAGCGCGAACTTGCGCGTAAGGAAAAGAACTGGAAACGATCTGATGAACTGCGCAACGCGGTGACGGCAGCGGGCTATATCCTGGAGGATACCGCTGCGGGCCAGAAGGTGCGAAAGACCGTATGACGCGCAGAGCATGGGCGGTTGGCTTTTTCGCGCTGCTCATGACTTGTATATGTGCTCTGCTGATTCTTCACTGGAACAACCGGGAGACGGTAACCTATCTGCAAGCTTCCATCAAACCTCTGGCAAGCACGGAACCGTTTCACTGGCCAAACGGAGCGGTGAACGTCAACACGGCAGATTTTGAGGAGCTGCAAACACTCACGGGCATCAACCGTGGGCAGATTCAGGCGTTGCTTGACGACCGGGCAAAGAACGGGCCGTTTGATTTTCCCGAAGATCTGATTTACGTTAAAGGAATCGGCGAGAAAACACTAGAAAAGATCTACGCACAGCTGGATTTCAGTTGGCGCGCAGATGGGAACTGACCAACAACGCAACTGGAGTGCCGAAAACAGCAGTTTGCTTCTCGGAATCATTGTATAGCGATAAACCACATAACAAAAAGCCATGCAACGGATCATAGTATACGTTCCAGGGCTTTTCGCATACAGAAAATAGCGTGGAATAGTTCATAGGAAATAGAGAATGATTAACCCAGATTGCTATTCATGGAGTATAATGAATGGGTTATTTCGAGCAATATCATGTTTTCTGTCGTATCAGACGCGTGGCAATAGGGAAACAGGTATATCAGGCATAGAATGATGAATCATTATAAAATTCCGGAGGAAATCATGAAGATCGACAACGGCTGCGCAAAAGAACTGAAGATTGCCTATATTGGCGGCGGATCCAGAGGCTGGGCCTGGGGGTTGATGAGCGATCTGGCAATGGAGGAAAGCCTTTCCGGCAAAGTGCATTTATATGATATCGATCAGGAGGCCGCTGATAGGAATGAGGCGATTGGCAACAGCCTGCGCGGGCGAGGCGATGTGAAGGGCGATTGGGAGTATATTTCCTCCGCAAGCCGTATGGAAGCACTCAAGGATGCGGATGTTGTTGTGATTTCCATTCTGCCCGGAACCTTTGACGAGATGGAATCGGACGTTCACTCGCCGGAACAATATGGCGTTTATCAGCCGGTGGGCGATACCACTGGCCCCGGGGGGCTTGTACGCGCCTTGCGTACGGGGCCGATGTTCCAGGTCATCGCCGAGGATATCCGGACCTATTGCCCAAACGCATTTGTAATCAATTACACCAATCCAATGGCATTGTGCATTCGTGTGCTTTACGATACCTTTCCGCAAATCAAAGCGGTCGGCTGCTGCCATGAGGTATTCCATACACAATCGCTTCTTTGCAAAGCGCTCGCGGAGTTTAAGGGGATCGAGAACGTTACCCGCCAGCAGCTGCACACCACCGTGCAGGGTGTCAACCATTTTACGTTCATCACCCAGGCCAGTTACAGAGACATTGATTTATTTCCCGTATATCGCGAATTTGTAGAGAAGTATGCACAGAATGGCTACACTGAAGGCAGCGACGATAACTGGATGAACCGCTTTTTTGATAGCGCGCAGATGGTAAAGATGGACCTGTACTTGCGCACGGGGCAAATCGCCGCGGCGGGGGACCGTCACCTGGCGGAGTTCAATCCGGCGCCGCGATATCTTGCATCGCCGGAGAAGGCGCATAGCTACCGCTTTACCCTGACCCCCGTATCCTGGCGGAAGCAGAATCAGGAGATGCTCATGAAAAAGTCCGCGCGCCTCTTTGCGGGCGATGAAGCATTTCAGCTTACACCGACAGGGGAGGAAGGCGTGGAGATGATCAAGGCGTTCTGCGGGCTGCGAACTCTGATCTCCAATGTGAACCTGCCAAATAAAGGGCAGATACCAAACCTTCCGCTTGGAACCGTGGTAGAGACCAACGCCGTATTTTCGGATCACTCCGTGTCGCCTATCCATAGCGGCCCGATGCAGGGCGCAGCGTATGCGTTGACCCTGCCTGCCGCCCTGGCGCAGGACGATATTCTATGCGCAGTCAAGAGTAAAGACGCCTCTGCGGCCTTGCGTGCCTTTGCCGGCGACCCGTTGATGGTTGGCGTAACGCTTCACGACGCAAAACTGCTGTACCGAAAGATGCTGAACAATACAAAAGTATATCTGCCAGGTTGGAAGCTGGATATTTAAAGCTTAATTTTATGTAATTTTACAATCCGCCGTCAAAGGCGGATTTTGTATACAAAAAAAGGACTTTGTTTCCGTGAATTGCGCCGAACAAGCCAAGGTTCGGTTGACAATAACTTGTCAAGTTTCTATAATATATGATTGGTATCAGGGTTGTGGAAATTCCCGTTTGCAGTGCATATCGGCATGGCAGATGGCTTTCAAATAATTAAATCTGGGAGGTAGCTCAATGTCGATCAAAATGACTGTTGACGGCAACACCGGGGTAAGCCACGTAGCGTACGCGTTCAGTGAAGTGGCGGCAATCTATCCGATCACGCCGTCCTCTTCCATGGCGGAAGTCGTGGACGCATGGGCCGCAAAAGGACAGAAAAACCTGTTCGGACAAACGGTAATGGTACAAGAAATGCAATCGGAGGCCGGTGCAGCCGGCGCCGTGCACGGAAGCCTTGCCGGCGGCGCATGCACCACCACCTTCACCGCCAGCCAGGGACTTTTGCTAATGATCCCCAATATGTATAAGATCAGCGGCGAACTTCTGCCCTGCGTGTTCCACGTAAGCGCCCGCGCGTTGGCTGCCCACGCGCTGAGCATCTTCGGCGACCATGCCGACGTGATGGCTTGCCGCCAGACCGGCTTTGCGATGCTTGCCAGCAACAGCGTGCAGGAAGCCATGGATATGGCCATCGTCGCGCACCTGGCAACGCTGGAATCCAGCGTGCCTTTCCTGCATTTCTTCGACGGTTTCCGTACCTCCTCCGAAGTGCAGAAGATCGACGCAGTGGAATATGAGGATCTCGCAAAGCTCATGCCCTGGGACAAGGTCAAGGCATTCCGCGCCCGCGCGCTGAACCCCGATCATCCCCACCAAGCGGGTACCGCCCAAAACCCCGATATCTACTTCCAGAACCGCGAAGCCGCCAACAAGCATTATGAAGCCGCTCCCGCGATCATAGAAGACGTGATGGCGAAGGTTTCCAAGTTAGTCGGCCGCGAATACAAGCCCTTTGATTATGTCGGCGCTCCCGATGCCGACCGCGTTGTGATCGCGATGGGCTCCGGTTGTGAGACCATTGAGGAGACCATCAACTATCTCAACGCCAAGGGCGAAAAGCTCGGTCTGATCAAAGTCCGTATGTACCGCCCCTTCTCGGCGGAACGGCTGATTGCCGCGATTCCCAAGACCTGCAAGAAGGTCGCGGTGCTTGACCGCACCAAGGAGCCTGGCTCTCAGGGCGAACCGCTGTACACCGATGTCATGACCGCGCTGCTTGAAAACGGCGTAACCGACGTGAAGGTTATCGGCGGCCGCTACGGACTGGGCAGCAAAGAGTTCAACCCGACGATGGTCAAGGCGGTGTACGATAACCTGGCCGGTGAGATGAAGAACCACTTCACCGTGGG
>Ga0116164_10000896_pt1 | contig 23764 bp, 32 predicted proteins | sample AD_UKC109_MetaG_FD_89888 | JGI IMG/M metagenome (GOLD analysis project Ga0116164, IMG submission 89888) | Active sludge microbial communities of municipal wastewater-treating anaerobic digesters from Hong Kong - AD_UKC109_MetaG | ecosystem: Engineered > Bioreactor > Anaerobic > Digestate... | reverse complement strand
GAATAGTTTATTAATACTATCTAAGTTAACTACTGACATCTTTTATATAAGGGTTAGTTTGAAATTGTCCATCGATATATGTGAAATTCACATCGATAGTTACTTTGTACTCTTTAAGGATAGCTTCAATCTTTTCTTGTGCTTCCTTTAATTCTGCAATACGCAGTTCTTTTAACTGCTCTCTTAATTCTTCTTTTGTCATAGTATTAAGGGCGTAGATACCAATAGGTATCTTCCATTTGACCCATACGTAATTCTGCAGTTTCGTGACCTGGAACGTAATCTCTATAAGAAATATCACATTCAGTTTCTTTATCTATCAATTTGATAATAAATGAAACAGTTCCGGTAGTTGGTAAGTCATTACCCCACACCAGCCAAATTTTTAAATTAACATTGAATATGTTTTCACCATTCCTATCAGACCAGCGTAATACATTCTTGAATACTATAGTCTGAGTACTATCTGGATTGGTAATGTACATATCTACATTATCATATTGAACATCTGGACAATACGTAGTTCTAAATTCCCTGTCAGACTTTGCTAACCCTGGATGATCAAATATTAAAACACCTTGCTTTCCAAAGTAATCCGGTTCGCTAATATAGGCAAACTCCGCACTACTAGTAACTCTATAATAGGAAGGATCAATAGCATATACACTTACACCATCTTTACGCATTTGCCACTTATACGGAACTACATCTTCTAGTGGAATTGTAGCATCAAATGTAGGAGCCAATACCTCATAATCTGCTAAACCATTCACTTTTAAGAACCTAGCAAATTGCTTTTCATTTTTGAACACTATGGTATCATCAGTAATTGAAGGAATAACTTTCTCAATAGAAGAGTCTTCTAGAAATGTGTCGAAGCTTGGCTTCTCACACCCAAAAATCGCTGTAAGAGAAAGTAATCCTAAAATTATATATTTTTTCATTTTGTTATGGGTTATATTTAACTCTTAATACAATACTGCTTAATAATGCTGAGTTAGAGGAGGAATTATTTGTGGCATACCAATTAAAATAGTCTCCTGCAACAAATGAGATTTGATTAGCTCCTGAGTCTGTGGTATAAGTCTTAGAAGAGGTGGCTGCATCTATTGTTATAGTTTTCGCAGTAGCAGATCCATTTTTATATAAAGTTATAACTAATGATCCATCTGCTGGTTGCGCAGTAGCATTACCTACTCCCATAAACTCAAAGACTCCATCATGTGTCATATAAGTACGTTTTCTATTTTCTTGTGCTGTTATAGTCCAGTTTCCAGATCCTGCTATACCACATTGTTCAGTTGATGACGCTGCTACTTGGTCATTAGATATGAGAGTTATTTGATAATTAGAATGATAATTTGCATAATAATTCTCTTCAATGATAAATCCTCGTTCTGAATCACTCAAGTTAGCATAGTCTGAAGCACTTATATCAAACCAATAAATTAAGGAAACAGGATATGCGCTAGGAGTCCCAGACAAGACAAAATTGCCAGACCCATCGAAACTCGTAACATCCACAACGACACCTCCGGACGTGCGGGGGGATATACCTGTTGGACTCCCGTCAATGGTTGAAACGAGCGCATCTGCTCCTCCTGGGAGTTGGTTGAGTACGATTGTTGCTCCCGTTGGAGGCGTAATGGTACCACTTGTCCCATTAAGTTCTGAATAATAGGCGATTGTATATTTCGCATTTTCTAAATCTTGTAAACGTGAAGAATTTGGACTATATGAACCGAATCCAGCTAACATTATTGTATTTTGTAACCCGCAGTAAAATAATACGTTAAATTAGAATTAGAACTACCTCTTCCTACTATCTGCAACTTATCAGTTGTAGTATTAGCAATAATTCCTGCAGAAGCTGCTGGGAGATTGCCAGCGAAATATAGAATTCCCCAAGCGTCTGTAGCATTAGTAAAATTACTAGTAACAGATACTGGTAAAGAAATGTCTAAATTGAACGCAGAATTAGCAGTGAGATCTAAATCAATACTACCCCAAAGATGTATGTAATCTCCTATTTTAATAAAATTAACAGTTCCTGGAGTAGAGGCATCAACCCCAGTTGTATTTGATACAGTAGGAGTATACGTTCTAATCTTATGACTAGTTTGAAAACTACCTATAGTAAACATTAGATTCTAGAAATTATGATTTTAAACTCAGTTCCAGTAGCGTCGTAAGTAATCTCATCAAAAGCTTTGTGTGCTGCTTCAGACCCAAATACGTGAGTTTCCCCAGAAGAGGCATCTAATGTCTCACCACGTAAAGTAATTGTTCCAGCAGATCCGCCAGATACATATATACTCACTTTATTCCAACCAGAAGCTATTGTTCCAGTTGAACTAGCTTGCACTACCTCGGTAGTAAAGTATGTAGGAGCTAAATGCTTTTCAATTTTTTCTAAAAGCATTAATTCTTTTCTTTGTGATGGCATGTCTTATGTTCTTAAAAGTTTAACAACGCACAGTAATCTTCCACCAGCTGTAGTCTTAGATGTAGCAACATCGAGAGTATCACCAGCACTTAGTGTATTATTTGCAGTTACTGTAGCTGAATAAGTTGTACCAAAGGCGTCTGATGCAGTAGCAGTAATACTACCACCAGTCATGGATGATCCACCATTATTCAATAGAGTGAGAGTACCGTTATCAGTACCCGCAATTGTCTTAGATGCGGTAGCAGTAATTTCTTGCACAGTACAATCAAAAGGTACTTGGATATACATCTTACCAACCTCATTAGCCTCGAAGGATGCTGTAAAGGTTATCATCTCTGTTTTAGTAGTAGTGGCAAGTTCGTCTATACCCACAGCACCAGAAGCAATTTGTGCACTATCTACTGCATCATTAGCGATAGTAGTAGTAATAGTAGTAATACCAGTACCCGCTGCTTCAGCTGTATTAGACGAGGTAACATCTCCAGACAATGTAATAGACTGTCCTAAAAGAGTTCTAGTCTCTTGAAGTGAGAGGTGTTGAGGGTCTGCCGCACTGCTAGAATCATTTCCAATAAAACCATTAGCAGACATTTGCTGCATTTTTGCTAATGTTACTGCATTATTGCGAATAACATTAGTATTTACTGCTTCTGAGCTAGAAGTACTATCGAGCTGATCGTTACCCACAGAATCGTCTTGTAGCATGTTAGTAGCAATCAAATCATCAGTATCAGTACCTGGACCCCAATGTAAAAGAAAAGAGGTATTCCATGCACTTGATACATATTCAGAGACAGCTATAAATGTCTTTGACGCTATTTCAGATGGTACAACTTCACCAAAAATAGTGATGTTTGCGCTTGATTCGTTATAGTTAGAGGGTGTTACTTGGTACTTCATCCAAACAATCATTCCCTCGGCGGGAGTTCCAGACGCTTGGATTGTAGTTGAACCGGATGCTAAATTAGGAGATCCAGTTAATAAATACGTAGCAGCTTCTCCTACTGGTAACGAGTGTGTAGTATTCGCTGATACCGTATATGATCTAGTTGTTCTATTCTTACTCATTATACCAGATATTTAGTAACTTTAATATCTTTTATCTGAACGTTACTAGCAGTAGTACCGTTCCATACTTGTACAGCAAGATTATTACTTGCTGTAAAATCTATTGAGAAACTGTCAGAAATATAATCGACACGATTTTCAATAGTACTACGCATTTCCATGTATACTTTAGCTGTGCTGTCAGTTACATGACATACGTATATATCTACCACCATTTCCTTCGGAGTAATGTGAGGGAAGTGGTAGGTTTCGTTAGTACCTAATACAGGATAAGAAGCGTCAGTTGATACTATAGCAGTTCCAGCAATTGAGATGCGTAAGGCGTCAACTGCATTAGCTACACCAGAAGCACCACCTTTAGCAATGAAGGAAAACTTAAGAAAGTCCCCAGCATCGCCAAGAGTATTAGCTGCTATTGCTTGTGTAAGTACCGTCTCCCATGAAGCTGTAGGAACAGCGGATAGGGTAGATGAACTGCTATAGACAACAGCAGTACCGTCAGAACCAGCCGCACCAGTATCTCCTTTAGAGCCTACTTGTCCTATACCTGTTAGGTCTATGTCACAAAAAAAACACATTAACAGTTACATTTTAATGTTGATAAATAATTTTTCAATGACGTATACTCAGCCTCAACAGCAGTATCATCTCCACATACAGCACTTCCTTCTAACGCAATTAACCGTGCAAAACCTTCTAACCACTTAGTAACAAATTCGCCTGAGCTACAGCCACAACTACTATTAGCAATCTTTTTACCAAGAGTAGTTAATGTGCACCATAAGTCAGGCAATATTAGTTTTCTAGTAGTATGTGTATAGTCTGTACCACTAATAGTAACTTTATACACAAAAGTATATATACCATCAGTTAATTTAGTGGTAAAGTAATCAGTTCCGTCTACCTCAAAGGAGGTTAGAGCGATGGTTGTATCGGCAATGGTTGCAGAAGGTACAATAGTAATATCATCAAAAGTAACTTCATCCCATTCATGCGTAACAGTAAGGTACCCAGTGCTAGCTGGTGTAGTACCGGATGGGTCAGGGTTCGGTGAACCCCACCCTCCAGTATTAGTTGAGGCATCATACGTCCCTGTAGTCTCTTGAAAAGTAACTACGTCGTAATTACTTCCAAGATAAATTTTGGACGCTAAGCTTAATGCCATTAAGAGTTAATTTAAAGATTAAGAGAACGGAGTAGCCAGAGTACCATTGGCAGCAGATACACCTTCTACCATCCATCTAGAAGCGCTTATAGCTGTAAGACGGAAAGCAGTACCAATTTCACCTCCAGTAGTAGTTCCATTTAAGGTAATGATAAGATCATCTGATACATCAGGTTTAAATATAGCAGCTGCTTCTGGAGTTGTATCATCCACAAGAAGTAGTCCACCAATTAAAAGATCTGCAGCTCCGGCAGTGATAGTGTAACTACCAGAAGTTAGAGTTGTAAGGGTTACAAAGTCGTAGTACATACCAGCTACAGCAGAGGGTAAAGTTACAGCTGCTCCTGATGCCGAAGCTAACAGAACTGTTTTACCAGAGTCTGCCGCAGTAAGAGCTGTAGCGCCAGTAACGGTTACAAAATCTTTATAATCACCAGAAATTACCCTATCTTCTAAGTGTACTGACTCAATGTCTACACCATTATCAGCAGTCTTTTCAGTGATAGAATCGATCTTAACACTATCAAAACCATCAGATACCTCTACTACTTTCTCAATATGAGCATTTAAATCTAGACGATTCTCCAGATTGACATAACTAGAAGTTTTGTCTACCTGTACTCTTTTATCTAGATAAAATTTCTTTAGAGCCATTATTATAGTTTTCGAATTTAAAAAAATAGGGCAGGCAAGCTTGGCCTACCTGCCCTTATATCTACATTTACTTACGAGAATTACAGGAAGTATTCAACGAAGATCTCAAGAACACCAGCAGTGATAGAAGAACCATCATTATCTAGCTTGATATCCCCTGCAGTAGAAATCTCTGTAGGAACTGCGGTACGTACTACTACACCAGAATCTCCAGTATAGTTAACAGCAGTGTTAATCTTAGTTGAACCGATCTGAATATCGATATCAGTAGAACCTGTAATAGCGGTAGTTTCGTTGGTAGTAATCCGGACTACTGTAGCACCCACAGGGATGGTTTCAGTTTGAGCCAGAGTAATTTCACCAGAAGCACCACCATCTACAGCAAAATTGTAAATCGCTTTCGCTACATATGCTTTTCCAAGTGCCATTTGTATTAGTCTTTTAAAGGTTAATTAAAGTGCAACAGCTGGAAAATCAACTGAAGCAAAGTAAGGGTTTAGAACCGCTTCCAGAGCCGCAGTGGTAGTAGTGTTGTCTGTCGGTACGAAGATGTAAGTTCTCTGGATACGAGCGTTATCATCGAAGTAGGACTTCTCATAGTGAGGTTGTTCGTGTTCGATAATATAAGTATCATAGATCTCACCAGTAGCGATGTTTACATCCGGATCAATCAGTTCAATGATTGGGATGTCGCTTCTGTTTTGAGAGTAGATACGCTGACCCATAGTATTACGGAACATAATCCGCATCTTACGAGCATCGCCTTCAGGCTCTTGCATTGCAGAGCTGTCGTACACACCCACGCTAGAAGTAAAGCCTTCGATAGTAGATACTTCCATATCCACTTTCAGTTGAGGAACTCTATCATCATAAGCAGGAAGTGCATCCAGTGCCATGATCACGATACCGTTAGCACCATAGGTGTTAGTACCAGCAGTGGTCAGGTTTACAGGACATACAGCATCAGTAGTAGCAAGATCACTATTAGCATCAGCAGCCAAGGCTACCCAAGCAGCTCCTTGTGCAGAATTAGCACCAGAAGTAGTAGTTTCTGCATCAGTGCTAAAACCGTAGTAAGTAGGATAAGCTACACCGCCAGCAAGGGCATCCAGAGCAGATACTAGAACAGTACCACCAGCAGAGAATGCATGAGAAGCTTGATCATGACGGACAGCGAATGCTACGAACGGTTTGTTGCCTCTACGACCGTCAGTTACTACAGCACGAGAGTTCTTGTTAGCTTCGTGAACCAGGTTTTGAACCAGGTCATCCAGAGGATTAGTAGTACCAAGGGTAGTATAATCCGGAGTAGTGTAGCTTACAAGGATACTATCACGAGTTGCATTACTGTAGGTTTCTTCATGACGAGCAGAACGGAATGTAACTCGGAAAGAGTAAGTAGTCTCATCCAGAGGAGTTCCGATTGCATCAGCAGAACCTTCAATAGCACCAATCATCCAAGCATTCATTCTCGGAGCTACGTAAGACTGGCCACGGTATACCTTAGTCATCTTACCAAAAATCGGAGCAGATTGCAAATGAGTGATGTTATAAAAACCCTCAAAAGAAGCTGGACCGGGACTAGATGCGTTAGCAGTACCTTGGGCAATAACAATCGCAGGAGCATCAGTTACAGTATCCCCTACAGATATAGCAGTACCCACAGTGCCACCACCATCATAAGAGCCATGAAAGACTCCAAGCTGGCCGGAAGCAAGGTTACAAGCTCCAGTAGAAGAAACTAAAGTGGTAGAACCATCAGCTACAACGGTAGCATTACCGCTGGCAACCAGAATGGTTTCTACTGCTCTTTTAAATTTTCCCATTGTATTTTAAAATTTTGAGTTAAATTAAAATTCGTTTTTCGAACGAATCGTTTCAGTTAAATTGTACAAGTCAGTGTCCTGTAAATTTGATGTTAGTAATCCTGCGGCTGTATCCACAATATGCTGATGTAACATCTCTGGCATATCAGAACTTACTGTAGGATCACCAATGGTATAAAGACCATCCAAGGAATTGTACCCACCAAAAAAGACTGGAGTGGGAAACCTTAAATATGATGGATAGACTGTTTGAACGACAAAATCTCCATCGGTGTAAATATACAACCTAGCAACATCTGTAGAACCATCGGAACCACTCGCAATGATGGTAGGTGCCCTTCTCCACTGATAAGAAGGCTTATAAAAGGGATCAGTTAAAATTTTAGTGAGGTCATCCCGCTCCACCTCAGTTAAACCTATTTTCTTTTTTGGACAATTCGGTTTTGTTATATCAGCATCTAGTCCTGTAAGAATCCACAGTTTCCTAGATGTATCATTCAAATCAATGTAGTAATAGGTACCGTAATAATCTTCGCCTGTTACGGCTGTAATTCCTGGTTCAATGTCAGAAGGAGAAAACACATGCAGGGTCGAGAGTTCTGTTCTACGTTTAGCAGTCATCTCGAACGCATCCTTGGAATTATTAGCAATTCCATACCGCCTCTCAAGTTCAATGAGAGACGCCGCATTCAACGCTAAATCAATCTGCCCTGGTGTCAGGTCAGTAGACGATTGAGAATTCTCTCTATCGATCCTCTCCTTGACCCTCACATGCATTTCCCTTATGGTCATATTTTCCTAAGAATTAAACTATGCGAGCTTTTAACTCAGCGGTCATTTGATCTACTTCCGGAGCTTTGGTTGGGTCCAGTAAGAACTCAAGAGCAGAATCGGGACCTTCTTTTCGGTAGCCTAGCACAACACCGCGACTTGACCATGTATAAGTCTCTTTTACATTAGAGATAACACGGGTATCAAGTAAATCTTGCAACAGTGCTCTCGCAGCCAATTCTTCTCTACCAGCTTGATTCTCCAGCAGATCGAACGTCTTATTGAACTGCATGATAGGATTATCTAAAGCATCTCCTGTTAGTGAACTAGACAGTTTGCTGTTGATAATATCATACAGATCTCTGGGACGTAAAGAGATTTGACGGTTGTTCCAACCAAGAGCCTTGATAACGAGCAACTTATTATCATCGATAAAATCATCACTCTCAAGACGTGCAATGGCTTTGTTCCGCAACTTAGCCATCTTGATACGCTCTTCCACATCTTCATCTTGTTGTGCGATGTAATGTGTAGCACGCGGTTTTAAATGTTTGCGATACTCATCTAATGATTTAGCTACAAAAGGATGATCTTGAAGAACCCAGTAACGAATCTCGTCATCTGCATTCACAGTATTCAGAATTGTAGTACCATCACTTAACGGTATCTTAAGATCTTGCATGTACGTTCTTTCCGCTTTCGGAGCCTTGCGGTTAAACTTATTAGTGTAAAAACCTCTCGGCCGTCCATGCTTTTTCTCTAGAAGCTCTTGACGTGTGATCTCACGTTTTTCAGAGAGATACTCCCAACCAGCACCAAGCTCTTCTTTAGACATCTCATAATACGGGTTATCAATTATGTCTAGAAGTCCTCCCGTATTCAGTGCTCCTAGTTTCTTTGACGGCATTGCACGATAAATGTCTTTTGCCGATCCAAACTTACCTTTATTAAGGGGTTTGTTAGTGTTTTGATCAGTCCACGTATGAATCTTAGTGGCTGTCTCCCTTCCTGGGATTGTCTTAATTTGTACTTGCATATTAAGTTCCCTGTCCCCCTAGCTGCCATCGGGTCAAACAGGTATTTTTGATATTAAAGGCTAGGCAGCCTCGCGTAAGATTATTCGTAGTCGAAGATCAGTTCACCGCCACGGGTAGCATCTACCATCATGACACCGGCTGAACCCTTCACAAAACGCTTGTATGCACCAACCAGTTCAGTAGTTGCACCACCAGCAATAGGACCGTTAGGACCTACAGTACCAGTAATATAACCGTGAGCATAGCTGTCCATAACTTCAAGGTAGTTAAGGTTACTTCCCCAAGAAGTACCACGAGGAGCACTATAGTCAACCGCGGTCATTCTCCAAGAGTCAATCGGACGATTAGTCTCATCCGGGTGAGTCTTCTTACAGAATCTTAAGTCATCGTACAGAGGGTTGTACATTAGGTCTACAGAGATACCTTCAGGACCTTGGTAGTGAGTGAACTGCGCACCAAATGATAGATGCCTAGGGGCAGAACCAATTTGGGTAATGTAGTTACTATCTACAGTCAAGAAGCCTTTGGCTTCAGCAGCCAGCATCTTGTGGAACATAATTGAACCCTGAGTACCAGTCCAGAATGTTACAGCTCTCTCAGAACGATCAGTACGTGAGAAGAAGATATCCATCAGGTATGCTTCCAGCTCATCTTCAGTGATATCACTGTTGAAGTACTGAACCCAACCATCCTTTAGCTGCTGACGAATACCGGGACCAGTTTTGATCCAGTAACCACGAGGACCAGGCTTGGTAGAACGCTTACCATAAGTAAGAGCAATCTCTTTACTCATTTCAAGGTCATCGTACATGGCCATTTCAGCAACAGGGATGAATTTACCTACCTGCTTACCATTCTTGTCTTTCCAGTGAATACCGATACGACCTTGATCACGCAGAGCCTTATCAGTAATTTTCAGGTGTTGTTCGAAGAATCCTACTTGGCTCTCCAGCATATAAGAGCTAGGGAATTGAGATCCACCACCCTCATCGTTCATTTCAGACGGGGTAGAGGTCCAAACCTTACAGAATTCACGACCTACCTCAAGCAGTTCAGTTGGGAAAGAGCGGGAAGTGTCATCATCTTCGATGTATACCTCATAAATAAAACCGTCACCATCAGGGATGGGTCCGTTCTTAATTCGCAGAGGATATTCATTATCTTCACCAAAGAGTACTTCGGGTGCGCCTACCCAATCCTCGTCCAGTTTTAGACGGAAGGTAGAACCTCCAATACCAGGAGCGGTATTAGACGCTTCCAGGTTTTCTACTTGGCGCAGAGATTTATAATCAGCACCCTGAAGGAACCAGCGATAGATCTCGTTGGGGATCATAATCTTATTACCCGCACCACGAGTGGAGCCTAACAGCACCTTATCCTTAAACTTGTTCTGGGCTGCATAAATCTTAACAAAGAGGTTATCAAACACATGCGGCCTACCTGTGTCCAGAGACGCAGCTAGGTAGTCGGAGTCAATGAAATTACCTCCAAACCCGGCATACTTTTTGATAACAAATTGTGATTGTAATGCACTCATTTTATTAGTCTAATTAAGTTTGAAATTAAAGTTTACCATCAATGATGATTTCAGCTGAATCCCAGTCGAAGTCATCTGATGACGGCATTTGTCTACTAGAAGATTTACTACTTCCGGGTTTGAATCCCCGCTCTAACTTCTCTCTAAATGAGTTCACTTCCTTGTTTTTAATAGGACGCGAAACAAAGGAAAAATCGAAATCATCCTTGAGAATTTTTGCAATGATCGCTACTTTCTTGGGATCTGACATAGCCTGAGCATATTTGTATTCATACTCAGTAGTTACAGTACCATCCGATAGTTTGATAGGTTTGAATACCGTATCAACAATCGTAGCATCTTTCTCGGAGAATGGAATTCCGAAGAGTTCCTTATTATCCTTCAGAGTTTTACTTAGAGTGTTTCGAGCTTCAACAAGACGTGTTTGATACGCCTCCCTTTCAGCAGCAGCTTCCTCTACAAGCTTATTTTGTCGTTCAGTCTTTAGTTCTGCTAGAGCAGTCATAGCATCATATGCCTCACTTTCTAACCTATCTGCGAGGAATGCGTCCTCTATGAGATTTTCAATCTTCTCATCAGATAGCTTGGTAGTCTCCTTATAATAGGCTTTCACCGCTGCCCTTTGTCCATCTTCCGTTTCGATATCAAAGCCAGTGTTATCATTAACAATAGCCTCTCTAAACTTCTCAATATCACTTCCTCCGCTCAGATAATAGTTTAGCAGAAGCTTTCCTTCATCATTCAGGTGATTAAACATATCCTGAACAATAACTTCTTGCATCTGCTTATTACTCTCTTCCAGAGCAGATTGCCAACCTGTACTAGTTGCTTCGAATTTGAAATCATCCGGCACCATCAGATACCCAGAATCCTTCAAGAACTGGTAGTTAGCTTCGTAAATTTCTGGTGCCATGTCATCGTCACCAGCTGGTTCCTCAATAGGGTCCTCAATGGGATCTTCTATCGGATCATCAGTTTCATCGAGTATAGTCTCCTCAATAGGATCATCAGAGTCGTCTGAGTTAGACTCTCCTCCCACTAAACCCTCTAGGTCATCGGAGTCAAAAAAGAAGTCTGTATTCAAATTTTCCATGCAAAGTTAATAAATTTTATTTAAAATGTAAATAAAAACGTGATTTTAAAAATATTGTCGTGCTTATATAGCTCTTTTGTCAAGCTTTTCTATAGAATAACGGAGATTTCCAGTTCTGTGATAGTATAATACAGCTTCATTGATAATTTCATTTAGCTCACTATCAGTGCCTACAATAATTAGAAAGTCCTCTTCGTAGTCCAGAATCTCAATCTTATAGGAAAGTACCGAGGTTTTTAGGAGTTTATTACAGAAAGTACGTACCAGCTTTAGATTTTTATTGATGCGGCTTTCTCTCTCCCTCTTAGTCTCCTTCCTTATTACTCTACGTGATCTGCTTGGTTGTTTAACTCGGACGTTCTCACGCCTCAAGAATTTGTCCAAATGGTCCATTCGCTACTGTTTCTGTTAATGCAATTGTTACTTCAGTTGTAAGTAGTAGTCCAGCAATACTAGAGGCATTCTCCAGTGCGATCCTCACTACTTTCACAGGGTCAATAACACCTGTCTTTAACAGATTCTCAAATTGTTCAGTACGAGCATTATATCCATAATCCTTTTTACCCTCCTTAACCTTTTGCAGAATGAATCCAGCTTCCTTACCACAGTTCTCAACAATGGTGCGTAGTGGTGATTCAATAGCTTTTCGTAAAATATCAACACCAGTTTTCTCGTCCTCTACTGCTACATCAGCTCTAAGCTTCTCTAGAGCAGCTAGACAACGGATATAGGCTACACCACCACCCGGTATAATACCCTCCTGAAGTGCGGCTTGTGTGGCATGCAAGGCGTCATCTATCCTGTCCTTACGCTCGCGCATAGCTACCTCAGTAGCACCACCAACGTAAATAACAGCAACTCCACCAACCAACTTAGCTAATCTTTCCTGATACCTTTCCTTATCGTAGTTGTACTTGGTAGCCTCCATCTGAGTCTTAATCTCAGTGATTCTCTCACGAATCTTAGAAGGTTTACCTTTCCCGCCTATAATTAGGGTATCCTCTTTACTAACTATAATCTTTTTAGCAGATCCGAAGTATTGTGGTGAGATGTCTTCCGGACGAATTCCAGAATCCTCTTGAACCACTATACCACCAGTCAGAACAGCCATATCTTGGAAGATCTCTTTACGCCTATCCGCATATGCAGGTGCCTTAATAGCACATACCTGTACTGTACCTCTCGCTGCATTAAACGCCAGAGACGCCAGTGCTTCTCCAGTAATATCTTCAGCAATCAATAGAATAGGGCGGTTAGCCTTAATAGTGTGATTCATCATAGGAATCAACGACTGTGCAGTAGTGAGTTTTCCTTCATAAAGGAGGATAAGAGGGTCTTCAAACTCAGTCAGCATCTTGGCAGTGTTTGTAATGAACTGCGGCGCAAGATAGCCTCGATCCTTAATTTGCATACCCTCTACAACGTCTACGTAAGTATCCAACCCGTTGTGCTCATCCACAGATATCACACCATCACTCGGAACCTTACTAATAGCGTCAGCAAGCAAGTTACCAATCTCTTCATCATTGTTAGCTGAAATCGAGCCAATACTACGTATCTTCTCCAAATCACCATCAACCTGAATAGCTTGCTTACGCAACTCCTCAACTACAACTGATGTGGCTTTATCAATACCACGTTTCAAATCCATTGGGTTGGCACCTGCTGCGATGTTCTTTAGACCTTCGGTCATAATAGCCTGAGCTAGAACTGTAGCGGTAGTTGTACCATCACCAGCGTAGTCATTCGTACGTGACGCAACCTCCTTAACCATTTGGGCTCCCATATTAGCTGTAACGTCTGCAAGGTAGATTTCTTTAGCTACACTTACACCATCCTTAGTAATATGAGGAATATCCCCACTGTTCTTCTGAATAATTACATTACGTCCTTTTGGACCTAGCGTAGCCTTTACAGCATCCGCCAGTGTATCAATGCCAGCTTTTAACGATGCTCTGGCTTCATCATGAAATTTGATGTCTTTTGTGACCATAATAGTTTAGCAGAAACCTTATTTACTAGACGGTTTCGGCTTATTCTGTACTTTATATTTCTCTACTCTTTCTTTAGAAGCTAATTCCTTATCCTTCATACGCTCCTTAGATGCTAGGTCTTTATCTTGCATCTGCATATCTTGCTTAAGCTTTTCACGCTCAATAGTATCCGGAATCATATTCTCGTTCACATCTTGTCCCTGCTTCATAACACTAGCTCTAACTTCAGCGATACGCTCGTTAGACTCTCTATCAAGCTGGTTCTCACGAGCTTCGAAGGCCTTATTAGCAGCATCCTGACGTTCAGCAGCGTCAATTTGCATCTGAACTTGTTGTTGTTGTGCTTGCATTTGAGCTTGTTCCTGCTGTTCCATATAGCTTTCAAACTTCTCAATATCGCGAATCAGATCCTCGATAGAAGTTTTCTGTCTAACCATCTTAATAACATGAGAAAGCTTACCTTTATCACGTTGTAGAATAGTAGGAATAAGTTGTTTGATCTCATTAAACTCTTTAGCACTTCTCGGATCAGAGGTAACAAACAGACCAAATCGAGCATTCTGGAACTCACCAGGTTGTATAGTCATATAATTCCTACGATAATTGCTATCCATAGTAGAATATGAACCACCCTCCCTATCAGCTATCCTAACAGCTAGATCGATAGCATCATTAAGTACTTTTTCCCAGAACTTAATATGCGTATCAAACAGAATCTCAGTAATATTACTAGATTGCATGATAGACTGCTGCGCATTAGTCACCGCTTCGTAAGGATTTGTCTGTCCCTCACGTGCACGTGTTACACCCGCAACCTCACCTATCTGTTCATCTAAGTAGTTCAAGATGTTAATATACTGTATAATCTGATTAGAAGTAGATCTGGATACTGGTGAATCAATACCTGAGCGCTGAGCTGCGCCTGGTTCTTCTGCATTAGCTAAGCTGTTGTAGAAATATACATCCAACTCATCTAAGTAGTACATCTGCTCCTCTAAGCTCATATCCTTATCTAATTTAGATAAGTCAACTGGCATGATCATACCTCTATCCCTAGCAATTAACTTCTTCAGCTTATGCATAACAACCAGATAAAGCATCTGGAACGGACGCATACGTTCCATCACAGAAATAGGAGCTGCATTGGTATTATCATAAATAACTCCCTTATACCTTAAAGGTTGCTCATAGGGATTCTCCGGATCAACAAACTGATAAGGAATAGGTCTAATGTCAGTATAGATATCATTATCAATTCTAACACCTTCCCAAATCTCTGGAATCCAATCATACTCTATCGAGATATGGTTTGGATTCCCCTTATCAAAGGGAAAAGATTCATCTACAATCTCAGTAGTAGGTTCTCCCGATTCATCCAAATAAGTGAAAAAACCAATCTTACGTTGACTTCTCCACTCAACATGGTAAACTTCTACATCATCCATGTAGGAACCACCATATTGCCCACTAGTACTGTCCAACAAGTTACTGTTGACAAACCTCTCATAAGAATCATCACGTGTTCTCTTCCAATCCCCTTTATGATTACCATAACTAGCATAAGAATAACGCTCCTCGAGCATCTTAATATCCTCATCCTTTAAATTACGGAATGTATCAAGTACATCAGCTACGTTCATCTTAGTACCATAACCAGCAAAAGATCCATACTGTACATACTTAACATCTTGAGATTTTTGATAAATTACATTAGGTGTGTTCAGTACATTAATGATTAACTTACCATTACGTACACCGATCCAGCAATGCTCTTCAGCAGACAATAACGCGTGCTTGAAAGCATCTCTACGCATCTCTGGTAGATTAAGACGCATGGTCATATCTTCCAGAATCTTATTGCTCTTTATTTCTCGAGGCTCAAGATATTCATTACGTAGAAAATCCTCAATCTCTTCAGGACCTTTAACATCTGCAAACTGTTGTTCAATCATTGCAGCCGCCTGATCTTGTTTCTCAGCCGGAACTGTCTGTTGAATTTGTTGAAGAGCTATCTGCTTAGCAGTCTCTGCCTCAATATACTCTCTTAAAAGCTCTCTTCTCTTATCAAATATAGCAGCAGCACCCTCAGTATTAGTGAGTACTACACGTGCATCAAATGGACGTTTTAAGAGTTCACCAAGCAATACATTAATCTTGTTATGCGCTTTATTATAAGGCATAATCTTATCTCGCTTCTGACCAACATCATACTTCAACGTATCAAAGTACTCATTGAAATCCTCATCTGAGATCTGATTATTGTACAACTCATACGACCGGAGCATAGTCATAAGACGGGAGTTACGTGCATATTGTTGCCCGTTATACTTCCAATCTTCACCCGAATAGGTAATAATTGAGTCGATCTGCTCCTTGGCCCACTCAAAGTTATTCTTTACCTTCGCGTTGTAAGATAATCTTTGTTTTAAATGCTTCATTTGTTTGTATTAAGACTGACATTCCTAGGCAACAGTTGTTTACGTAGGAAGCCAAAGTTTGATGTTTTCTCTTTTTGTGCCTCCGCTAGTTCAGCTTCATACCTATTATAAGTATCTGCAAAGGCAATCATCAATTGCATAAATGCCATGACACGGTCAAAGTTGCCGTCTCTATTATAAGATATAAGCTCTTTCAATAAGCCTACGTCAGGAATTACATCCAGATTAAGAATCTCTCTACCAGTAGCATCGAATCCCCTAGATTCTAGCAACCAGTCATAGATATACTGCTCACCATGTCCCTTCATTGCAGGAGGTTCCATGGTACATCCCTTAATCCTAGTGTTCTTCCACTTTTTACCAACCACCTTAGTCAGTACATAACCAGGCTCATCCATTAGTAAGTTAAGCTTTCTACGCTTCGTAAAGTGTTCCATAACGGTACCACGAGTGTTCTCGAACATGATCTTAGCATTACCATAGTACATACTAAGTTTTTCAAGGTTTGTATTATACACACCCATACTATTACCACCAGTAGGTCTACCTATATATGAAGCGACAATCTTATTATACCCCTTATGTATATACTTATTACTAAGCATCACATAGGCTACACCTAAGGATTCACCCTGATCTGTGTTAATTGCATAAGGGTCATGTCCTATAATATACATATCATTCGGAACAGTACCATCATCATCACGAATAGGTGCCTCGTACATTACAATACACCCATTTCTGTCTTCTTCCGCCTTAACTGGATAGTGATATATAGGATTAAATTTACCATCTAGATCAGGCATAAAACTCACACCATTGATATTATCCCACGCATTGGAGAATACGAGCTCCCCCGGTGTTGATATATACTTATACAAAGCATCAGTCTCAAGTGTAGCTAGCCTCTCATAAAGTTCAGCAGTGGGAAAGATGTTACCATCGGGAATCAAGAAGGCTTCTCTAGGAGTCTTACAACGCTGTGTAAGTGAATCCAAGTATGCTTTCCTATCACCTTTACGTGTAAGTTCACGTTCAAGATCTAAATCGTACTCAGCAGCCCATCTTAATGGATTACCACACTCATCAACACCTTCATAATTCTTACCATCATAAACAATCTTACCTGGGCGGTACCACATTTCATCTACAAAGAACCCACAATAGCCTACCTTATCCTTATCATATATATTCCTATACGCACGTAAGCCATACTTAGCGGGATCTTTAAACATCTTCGCAAAGTCCTGAGTCTTTCCTGACATATCACCACCAGTACCAAATATAATAGGAATACCAATCATGATATTACCATCCATAAACAGATACTTAGAAATGTTATAAGCTGTCTCCAGATTCTCAAACAGACCCGCTTCCTCAAATATAAACCTCGTTGCAGACTTACCTGCAGATTTGAACGCTGAGTTTTTAAACGTCATCGTCCTAATCACGGACTTATACCCCTTTCTAATCTTGCGGCCATTAACTTCCTCAATGTAACCGCTCATAATTATACCATTTGCAGGCTTATCAATGATTCTACCGTGTCTAAATGGCGTGTGTTCTTCTAAGAAGGAAAGCATTTCTAGTGCCATGGTGAATGTGGCGTTGGCATAATCATCCATGTACGCACCTATAATGCAATAACTCTTCTTAAAGAACGTATATTTCCACACAACTCCAGCCGCATTCTTAAAGGAGTAACCCTTACGACGAGCTTTTGTCATGATCATACCATACTTAGTATCTTCCCCATACTTATGTGGATTCTCACACCGCTCCAATTCAAGGAACCAGTAGTAATCCATAAGCATAAAAGAAGGAAAATCGAGGTTCTTCATCTCCTCGCCAGATGCTAGTTTAACCCTTTTATCTATCTGACAATAGTTCAAATAGAAATAGTGTTCACCAGTAATACGAATGCCGCATGGCTTACCGTCAACTACAGGCTCATATCCATGCAGACACCTAAACTTCTCCTCTTTCCAGAACGAATGATACTCAGCAGTACCGGGAATAGCATTAGTATAACGCCCGTACCCAGTCTTTTTCTCCATCTCCTTAAAGTAATTAGCTGCTGGAGTGAAGATATCAACCCTCTTAAAGTTAATATACTCCCAAGGTAGATTAGCTACAGGGTTCTGTAACACAGGATCAGACGCCTCAATCCCAGGTGGAATTATCTGAGGATTCCTCTCAAGCGAATAGGCTATATCAGAGTCAACAAAGTTACCCCGTTTAGCCTTGAATATACTCTCTCTGGATATCTTTAATCCCATTCAATCTCCTCTTCTAGATCATTATCTACTAAGATGTCACTAGGTTTAGTACCCTTGATCTTAGATTTAGTAGCTAACTCGTCTTGCATAGCCTTCATACTAATAGTATAGGTCTCCGCAAGCTTACGAAGTTTCTCTACAGTTCTAGAATATCTATCGATATTCTCATCACCTACAGAGTAATTCCGCAGGTATTCACCAATCTTATCTATACCAAACTTCGCATTCTCGTATAGTTTCTCCATTGGCGACTTAGCCTCCCTAACTAGCTTGACAGCATCGTTAACATCATCACCAATTTCCCAACCACGTACAAATGCCTTTGCCACTTGTGCCTCTCTATCAGATTCAGCAAGTGGTGAATATGCACTTTCAGGGTCAGTGACGTGGTATATGTAAGCTAATTTGAGTGTAGCAATCTCCTTTCCAGGTGATTCGTCAGCATCCCAAATTGCTTTTAGTTCCGGAATAAGTAAGGAGGAAACCTTTACTACAGGTTCCCCCCTAACTAAATCAAACAAATCAAGCATTATCTTCGTTCTACTAAAATAAAAACTAGTTCATCGATCAGCATTTCTCGCTGTTCTCCCTTAATAAAAGGTTGAATAATGATAGTGCCGTCTTGTTTATTAAGTTCACTTGCCCCCAGGGATAGAGCCTCCATTATTAAATGTGCTCGGTCCATTTGTGTCAGTGAATCTTGGTCTTGCATCTCGCTCATTAAGTTCTTCTATGTAGTTCACAATGCGATCCGCACCAGCAACTCCATGTCGTTTGTAAATCTTTAAAAACTGTTTTATAATCTTCTGCCTCTCTTTATACTTCTCGTAGGATTCACCTTCGAGACGAGCAGGACTCATAAGATTATTGTCACTGAAGGGCTGTTTCTCCATCTTTCCAAATAGTTTTAACCATACTCTCAGGCATCATATAGTAGTTCTCAAACGCAGTATCCGCAGAAATACTAAAGGAGTAGTTAAACTCATGCAGCCTATCTGTATGCTTTAGGTCAACAACAGTACCCACAGATACCTTATCATTAAACCAATCACTACAACCAGCGCCTACCTTAACCACTACACCACGTGGTGCAAAGTTAAAATCAGTAAATTTAGGAATCATACGTTCTCCAGACTCAGATGGAACCATCTCAATATTCGGAACAATGAATCCTGACTTTGTTTTGTTCAATAGACGGAATAAACGTAGGAGTACATAATTACCCGGAAGTTCAATATCGTCTACAATAGCTTCAGGAGTGAAAAGAGACCTATTATATTCCTCACTAGTAATAGTAGGATTCTCAGTTTCAGGATCTGAAACCTCTACGCCTACCTCATTATTAAGGGGAAAATCGTCTTCTCTAAGACCGTCAACTACTTTCTTCTTTGTTTTATATCTATTACCCATTATCTTGTTTAGCGATTAGTAAGGACCTAATACCCCATAACGCGCTAACCTTATTTACACATAATTCTCTTGTGATCTTACCTCTCCGGTAAGCTGATATCCACTGTCTAATGTGGAAATTAACTGCATATAAGCTAGTACTAAAGTTCCCTAAACCATGAAGGTAGAAGTGATCGTGTGTTAAGTCTCGGATGCCAGCTCGTATTGCCTTAAAAGGAATAGAAAAGTTAACCTTTAGCACATCCTCTCTTAGACCTGTGACTTCAGAAGCAATCCTAAAGATATCCTCCTCATCACGTACTTCATAATTTAAAAGGTCTTTCTTCATGAATAATGACGCATATAGTCGTCAAACACATCAAACGGAACATTAACTAGGAATCCTTCCTCACCATAACTTCCCCTCAATACAATATAAGCTAAAGGATCTGAATCCGGTTGACCATACGGTCTATTAGCATTATATCTAACAATATCATCAATCCTTACACGAACAGGTTCAAGAATGTACTCATTCTCATTAATACCTAACTCACTATTTACAGTATCTGACTGTAACATCTCGGTTAGTAACCAAGGTCCCTCAATTGCTATCATAGAAATTCAATAGTTCTCTCGTCCTCATTCATATCAGGAATCACGTGAAAACCACTCCAAGTCTTAATTACAGTATCATAATCATCTTCATCATATCCTAATTCCCTTTTCAGTTCCAGATATGTGTAGAGATCTAGCCGAAGAGAGCTGGGAGCACGATCATTGTCCGCAATAAAACCCTTCAGGGCCTTATCCAACTCATCGAAAATATATTCGGAAATCATTCTTTTATCTTAAATTGGAACTGAAATAAGTATTCAGTTCTCGTTGTATCAATGCTTTTCTCTAATTTAGGATGGATGTACTTAATATCATCTGAATCGATCAGAACAATACCCTTATCCATCAAAGACTTCACTAATTGTGAGAATCCTTGAGGAGAAAGCTCCCACCCAGATTCTTTAAACTTTGCTGTTAAAACCCTACGAGCAGCAGTACTAAACCTACTATACTTATATTTAGTAGGAAGAAGTAGCACCTCTGTCAAGAACTGCACCTCCTTATTAGTAAGCTTGTGGGTTTCTGGTAACAGCACATTCCAAAGGGAGAAAAACTTGTCTAGAAACTCACGTCTAGAAATATTTTCATACCTTTTTATCATCTACTTTACCCTCGAGAAAGAACTGTAAAGCTCTTTCAGGCGTACTGGCAACACCTTTTACATATTGCTCAGTCAATCTTATATTATATTTTAGCTTCTTATTGAAGAACACATATACCTTTCCATAGGCTGTGTTCTCCACTTTAGCTAGAACATACTCACTTGCTGGCCTCTTCAGTTTCATTTTCCTTTATTGCTGTGGAAATCCTCTTTGCAGCTTTCCACACATCTCCCGGTAACCAGTTTTTGCAGTAAAACTCAACAGAGATATAACCATCTCCAAGATCCACATGCATCTTTCCATTATAAGGCTTAACGCCTAAATGAATTCCTGCTTTTCTTAATTCGCTAAGTTGCCTCCCATATTGCTCATCAACACTATAATATTCTGAAAGAACTCGCGCTCTTTCGTCCGTAGTACTTGCTCCAGACCTCTCTATATAACATAGAGGGCAAAGCTGTGGGACTCTCGTGCTGTACAAAAATAGCAATCCACACTCTTTACAAGCGGCATCATGTATTAGAATCTCATTCATCTTTCTTACTAAGGTAGGTAGTATCTACTGTTAACTCTACCTTAAGCGCCTCTAGAATTTCTTCTTGTATCGCCTTAATATCATCTTCGTGGCCAGTAAATGACATTTTCACTGTAACTCCACCCTTCCTTAATATTAAATCTTCTGCCATATTCATATTCTCAAGGACATAACTTGCCCTTTCGAGTTTTAATCCTCGTGCCTCTTTAACTTCAGAATTTCCAGATAGCCAGTGCCGCTTTCGCTACCTAAGGACGATTAACTCGGTGTGCTCACCAGACGTTATCATGTCTCATCCGTCCTACGCCTATCTTTTATATCCTCGTCAGTTTCGTTACTATTGGGGACAACTCCATCACTATGTTGGTAATCAAACTTTAACTCAGCACACTTAGTAACATCTAGCTCAGTACCAAATGGTACTGGAACATTTCGAGGTTCGTACTTATAAACAGCCTCCCTTAATTGTTTAAGAAAGTCTTCTAATTCCTCTGCTGTTCCGCTGAATACAAAATTTATCATAACCTGTGATTTACAACCCAACTTCTGACCCTATAACTACCATTTGGCCCTCTAGGGTGATCAGCGATTGACTGGTAACGATGCAAAGATACGTAAAAATATGCATCTTTGCAACTTTTTTAATAGAAATTATTAACAAAATAGCAACAAAATCAACTGATATAGCCTTTTTGCCTAAAATTTTTTTATTTTTTATTTTTTCTGGTGTCTGTGATTGGTCAATTTTATTTTTTTTCAAATTTTGAGATGTCTGTGTGTGAGAGAGGGACCCTATGATCAACCCCTACTAGGGCTTGCCAATTTTTAACCGGTACCCCCAAAAGGGGCCATAAACAATCAAAATAGCAAGATATGCTGAAATTAGTAGACATCCGCCACGACGTAGCCAAAAGTGGTTCGAACGTAGGCAATGGAATCGTAGTCCTTATCTTCTCAGGCAATCTGGAAGCAGGCGGGCGCATGGCAACTTTCAAACGTGCAACAGGCATTGCTTCGTTGAGCGAGAAGAAAGTAACCGTAGTTTTGACTGATGATGAATACCAGGCATTTGCCAAGGTAAACAAGATCAATTTGGGTAATGAACCCAAGTCATTCGGTATGCAATTCCCTAATCTCTCTCTGAACATGGAAATCGCCATGAACGGTGCAGAAGAAACCCCAAGTGGTGAACCGATCGTACCTGGTAGCCGCGGCTGGTTTGTTCCCGAGAACAGAGAAACGGGAGAAGAAGTGCCTGGTATCGTAATCAGGATGAATATCGTCTCTTCTGATTCCCCGAATGCGGGCAAGAACACTGTCTATGACGGCGGTGAAGGCACCATGACAGTACAAAGAACTGCGAATATCCAGCAGACCACTGCAAGGAACAATCCTGCCGCTACGGAAGATCTTCCTGAACAGGATGATGAATATACCGAAGCAGGTTTCCAGGCTATGAACCTGAAACAGCTGCGTGAAGTGGCTGATAAGGAAGGTATCAACCATGAAGGGCTTAAAAAGTCTGAACTGGTAGCAAACCTAACAGCCGAATTGGTGTAAGTGATCGCATGAAGGGGGAGAAATCCCCTCTTCTAATTGATCTAAACCATCATCATTATTATTTATAGGTAATCTATAAACCTTCTTTAAAGTCTTAAAAATAATGAACAAGTCTAGAGAACTCTTCTTGTTATTTCCCGACCAAGAAGTTATTCCGCAGGGATATTGTCGTATTTATGCTTTTACAAGCATGAACGACGAACCACCATATAAAATGTGTACCTTTTGGGGTATAGGAAATATGTATGGTGGAGTTTATGAAGAAGATGGTGAATCTATATTCTACTATTTAATTCGTGAACAAGATGCTCAAAAGTTTGTACAAATGAATAATCAACAAGAAAAAGGTCGTCTTGATGATATTTATCAATACACTTTAGAGCGTAATTATGGTGACAATAACTTGAGTAATCAAGAAATTGAATCCATATCTAAGAGTAACAATCGTAGGCCTAAAATTAAGTATATGAATGTTGCTCCTATTGTTTAACTTTTTACACTTTTATTATGTTTAAATAACTTTTAGCGAGAACTCGCAACAAACAAAGAGTGGTTAGACCTACTACTCTTTGTTCTTGTAATGTAGCCTACAATATGTAGAGTGTTCCAAGCCACTAAAATACAGAGGACAAATCAGGAGTTCAACACTACCTATTAAGTGTGTTGTAAAATAAAATCTTGAAACCAGGTTTATTACCTATCCATTTCCACACATTCTCATACATCACCAAATCATAACAGCTATTAAT
>Ga0116164_10000895_pt1 | contig 23773 bp, 18 predicted proteins | sample AD_UKC109_MetaG_FD_89888 | JGI IMG/M metagenome (GOLD analysis project Ga0116164, IMG submission 89888) | Active sludge microbial communities of municipal wastewater-treating anaerobic digesters from Hong Kong - AD_UKC109_MetaG | ecosystem: Engineered > Bioreactor > Anaerobic > Digestate... | reverse complement strand
GATTCCAGGATAGACCACCTCAGGTAAACCGGTTGCTTCCATGAACAGATCAGCTCCCATTCCACCCGTGATCTCCAAAACACGATCCGCGAAATCTTCTTTCAGCGGGTTCACATGATAGTCCGCGCCCAATTTCAGAGCCATTTGCGCTCGATCTTCCTGGGTTTCGGAGATGATCACCTGGGATGCGCCGGCACGCTTGAGGATGGCGCAGGCTGCGAGACCGACTGGTCCACCACCCAAAACGACCACCCGATCTCCAGGGCGAATACCGCCACCGCGTTCAATAACCGCGTTGTACGCCACACAGGTCGGCTCCACCAGGCTGCCCGCGATGAACAAATCTCTATCCGAGTAATTCTTGCGCAATGGTTCCAGGCTCCAGATCGTCCTTGAGGGTACCACAATGTACTTGGTAAAAGCGCCATTGACATTGAAACCAATCTCGTCCAGGCGTTCGCAGTGGTTGGGCCAGCCATCGGCGCAGGGCTTGCACTGGGCGCACCAGAGCATTTCTTCAGTTGTCACTGCTTCCCCACCCTTGAAGGGTTTGTTGGTGCGTTTGTCGAAAGCTTTTTTGCCAGCATCAACCACCACACCAGAGAGCTCGTGCCCTAAAATGCTGGGGAAACCTGTCAGACCTGGGTAAAAGATGTAACCATCTTTGTCGGCCTGAGCCATGTGCACATCTGAACCACAGATGCCGCAGGCCTTGACTTCAATCAGCACTTCATCGTCGCCAGGAGTCGGGATGTCATATTCCCGGATCTCCAGGCGAGGGTTGCGCCAAACCTGACTGCCTAAATAGGTCTGTCGACCTTCTATATCTTTCGCGCCAAGTTTAAAACCAGGTTTGGGATCCCAATCCGCGACGAGGGTAACGCCTTCCATTTTTCCGTTCATGTTCATTCTCCTATTCAATTTGCCTGCAAAATTAAACTTCCGTTCCCTGTCCGATGCGGGGAAGGCCATAAACAGGCTTCCATCCCTCGCTCAAAGGCTCGCGCAGGTAGGGTTCCATTTCTTTTTCCGTGCGTAAGGTGACTTCTTCCACGGGCGGCACTTTGCCGGCAGGGAATGCTTCGAGCACATCATCATGCCAGAGGGTCAGGTACTTCAAGATGGCAGCCATGGGTCGTTTGCCCTTGTGGGCAGCGCCAGACTTCGCCTTCCCAACCACCCCTTCAGGAGTGGCAGCGATTTCGATCGCGAAGTGACCTTCGCCTTCGGACCAGCGGCTCGGTCGCCCGAACGGATCCACAGACTTGTCAAAGTGACCTTCTGGCAGGTAGCTCTTGCCTTCGGTATCCACGGCGTAGTTCATATCCACCATTTCAGGGTGGAGCAGCAAACTGAGGGAGGTCTCGGATTCATCCGCGTGGACAAAGTTAGTGCCCATCTCTCCACCACGATTCATCGGGCGGAAGAATTCACGCACACCGCGGTGCCAGTCGATCACCCTGAAGATGCCAGGAAGTTGATAACGCTTCTGGAATTCCTGCACAGCGGATTCAAGCATCCAAAGTTGACCGTGGTTGTTCACAATCAGCTGCTTGCGGAAACCATCATTCCACAAACCCAACATGACGTCGATCATCATTTCTCGCACGACATGTTCGCGCACGATGACCGTGCCCGGCATGCCCATGTGGTGATAGGGATGACCACCATAGTTCAAAGGAGGAAGAGCCAGGTTCACGGGAGCTCCGCGCTTGGCGGTGAAACGGCGCACGCCTTCGCAGATCGCGCTGACGTACAGCGTGTCTGCCGCGCTTGGCAGGTGTTGGCCGTGCAATTCAGTGCAGCCTACCGGGATAAAAACGATATCGTTCTTCTTGCGATTTTCTTCCACCTGCCACCGGGTGGTGGTCTGGATGTATGAGCCAGGCTTTCCCCATTCAACTGGGGAAGGAATACCATAATCCGTCAGTATGGCGTCAATCTCCTCGTCGCTGGCTTCCCAAACTTCTTTCTTCAGCCGACCTACACCGTTATCCTCAAAAAACAAGTCTGGCTGATTGGAGGCCAGATAACCTTCTGGTACTAACTTTTCTGACATTTCATACTCCTTGTTCGATAATTATTTTGCATTATTTCATCCGATGATTTCACTGATTTTCACCGGGCGATTTTCGTGGAATGATTTCCATGATGCGTAGCCGATCACCACCGCTTTACGACCATCTTCGCCAGTCACCACGGTTGGCAAATCATCCCGAACAGACACCAGGAACTGGCGAACTTCCTCAACGTAACAGGGTCCGTAGCGTTGAATGAAGAAGTTTGGCACGCGTGAACCCTGGAAACCCTCACGGTTGCCTTTCAAGACCATGTTTTCTTTCTCGTTTTCTGCCATGGCGGTTCCCTCGAGGCAAAAAACTTCCAGCCGCTGGTCGTAACCATAGACCGATTGGCGGCTGTTATCGATTGAACCGATGGTACCGTCAGCAAACTTCAGCGTGATAAGCGCGGTGTCCAAATCCCCAAACTCCTCCAACTCGCTGTCAATCAGAACCGAACCAGTGGCGTAGACCTCCGTGACCTCACCGATTTGGAACTGAGCCATGTCAAAGTCATGGATGGTCATGTCCAGGAAGAGCCCGCCCGAAACCCGCAGAAATTCCTTGGACGGCAACTCCGGATCCCGATTGGTGATTTTGAGCATGCACGTTCTTCCCAGTTCGCCTGACTGCACGATTTCCTTCACCCGCTGAAAGTTTTTATCAAAACGGCGGTTAAAACCCACCTGCAGTTTGACCCCTGCCATCTCGACAGCCTCGAGCGCTTCATCGATCCTTGCTAAATCGAGCGCGATTGGTTTTTCGCAGAAGATGTGTTTGCCCGCTTTGGCGCAATCCTTGATCAATTCCGCATGCGTGCTGGTAGTGGTGGCGATCAAAACAGCTTCGATCGTTTCATCCGCAAGTAATTCATGATAATCCCGGACTACCCGTGTGATTCCCCATTTGTCCGCCACTGCCTGCGCGACATCCAGGCGGATATCACACACCGCAACGAGATTGGCTTCGGGCACTTTATTGACAATGTTCGCCACGTGCACACTGCCCATTCGCCCGGTTCCAATAACTGCAAGGTTGATTTTTCGGTTCATTGTTTTCCTTCATCTCCCCTCCACGTTGGAAGGGGAGAGAAAAATTGCTCCAGATGGTTAGGGGCGCATGACGATCTTCATGGCGCTCTTAGGACCATGCTCGAGGGTCGGAAGCTCAAGACCAAGCATCTTGAAAGCTTTTGGACCATCTTCCAGATCGATAACTTTAGTGAAGAAGTTTTCCATATCCAGGCGATTTTCACGGAAGATACGAACGGACGGGACCATGGTGTTTTGACCGAGGTAGAGCCCGAGGATCTTGGTAGCCCAGCGGGTGATCTCGTTCGGGACCACGGTGGTGGTGATGCTGGAGTCCATCCCAAAGGGCAGCACTTTTCCGCCAGGGGTGACGCACTTCAGCGCGGTTGCCAGGTCGTTACCGGTTGCTTCAATCACGATATCGGCTTTGCGACCGTAGGTGAATTCGGTAATCTTCTCAACCACATCGACTTCTTTGGGGTCCCAGACCGTCAGACCGCAGCGCTTTGCGAGTTCGCGGCGGAAAGGATCGATTTCGGTAACAGCCACTTTGGCAGCAATGTTCTTGGCGAACTGCGAGAATAGGTATCCGATCGGACCAAAACCAATCACCATCACGTAGTCGTAGGGCAGCATTTGTAGCGTGTTCATGCCATTTACCACGGTCGCCAAAGTCTCAACCTGTGTTCCAAGGATGTCATCAATTTCATCCGGCAGCACAAAGCATTGCTTTTCGGGAACCAGGCAGTATTCCGCGTAACCGCCATCGCGCATCACACCCAGTGCGCTGGTTTTGATGTCCACGCATTGGCTGGTGAGACCCATTCGGCAGAAGTCGCAGAAACCGCAGCGAATGTTGTTATCCACCGCCACCCGGTCGCCCAGTTTCACATGATGCACATGGGTTCCAACCTCAACAACTTCACCACAAAATTCGTGACCAAGAATGGTGTTGGGTTTGAAATGATGCTTGCCCTCCACAATTTTGACGTCACTTCCGCAAATGCCTACTGCAGAGATCTTCAACACGACATCGTCCGGATTCTGCACATGCGGGATCGGTACCTGCTCCAGAACCAGGTCTCCAACACCTTTAAAGACAAGCGCTTTCATAGTTTCCATTTTCTTTTAATCTCCTTGTTTTCTATTGTTGCACACGTGTGCATTCGTTAATAAATAAAAGCCAGTCACACTTCAGGATTTTCTAACGTTGAATGCGTGCTGAACCTCCTTTGGCAAAAGCCCTCACCTGCTCCAAAGTCGCCATGGTGGTATCACCAGGAAAAGTCGTCAATAATGCCCCATGAGCCCAACCGAGATTGACCGCTTCCTGTTCCGTTTGACCGGAAAGCAGCCCATAAAATAACCCTGATGCAAAACCATCGCCCCCACCGACCCGGTCAAACACATCCAACTCGCACGTAGGTGCCACATAGGAACTACCATTGATCCAGGCAACCGCACCCCAGGAGTGGCGGTTGGTTGAGTGCACCTCTCGTAGCGTGGTGGCCACAACCTTCACGTTAGGATGAAGACGCACAACCTCATCGATCATTCCAATAAAAGCGCCTGGATCCAACTTGGATGCGCCTGCAACCTGGGGCCCTTTTACGCCCAAACCAAGCTGCATGTCTTCTTCGTTCCCCACCAAAACGTCCACATTCTCCATAATCCTGCGAAGAACAGACTGCGCGGCTTCCTGCCCGCCCCAGATGTTCCAGAGCTTGGCGCGATAGTTCAGGTCAAACGAAACCACAGCTCCAGCAGCCTTGGCAGCACGCATTCCTTCGATGATCACCTCGCCGGTGGTTTCAGACAGCGCCGCGAAGATCCCCCCGCTATGGAACCAGCGCACACCCCCGTCAAAGATTGCCTGCCAGTCAAAATCACCTGGCTTCAACTCTGCGGCGGCTTCGTGGCTGCGATTGTAAAAGACCACCGGTGGGCGGACGCCATAGCCGCGGTCGCTGTAAACAGTTGCCATGTTGGGACCGTTGACGCCGTTGTGTTTGAAGTGGCGATAGAACGGTTTGACGCCCATTGCCCGCACGCGTTCGGCAATCAAATCGCCGATGGGATAGTCCACCATGGCGGTCGCAATGCCAGTGCGCAAGCCGAAGCAGTCCGCCAGGTTGGCAGCGCAGTTGAACTCACCGCCACTGACGTGGATCTTGCACTCGGTCGCTTTGCGGAAAGGCACGACCCCCGGATCCAGCCGGTGGACCAATGCCCCCAGTGAAACAAAGTCCAGGGCGCCACTTTCATGAATCTTCAAGCCATAGTTTCCAGTCATAACATCCTCGCCTTTCTACACCCACTGGGTGTGAAAAACACCTTCTTTGTCAACGCGCCGATAGGTGTGCGCGCCAAAATAATCACGCTGCGCCTGGATCAGGTTGGCAGGCAGACGCTCGCTGCGATACGCGTCGTAGTAAGAAAGCGCGCCGCTCATAGCGGGAACAGGTATGCCCAAACCGACAGCGATCTGAACAACCTTGCGCCAGTCATCCAGCCTTTCGAGAATGACGCTCTTGAATGCCTCGTCCAGCATCAGGTTGACCAATTGAGGATCGCGTTCGTAGGCGTCCATGATGTCACTGAGTAAACTCGCCCGGATGATACAGCCTTCCCGCCATATCTTGGCGATATCGCGGATGTTGAGGTCGTATTGATATTCCTGCGACGCCATGCGAAGCATTGCCAGCCCTTGGGCGTAGGACGTTACCTTGCTCGCGTAAAGTGCGTTCTCGACCGCGTTGATTAATTCTGTGGGATCACCCTCATATTTTTGTTGAACTGCAGGCAGCTGAGTTGCTGCATAAACGCGTTCCTCTTTGAGGGCGGAAATAATGCGGCCTTGCAAGGCAGCGTTGATCGTCGGAACGGGCACGCCGATATCCAGCGCGTTTTGGCTGGTCCACTTGCCGGTGCCTTTTTGCCCGGCTTGGTCCAGGATCAGGTCTACCAGGGGCAGCCCCGTTTCCGGATCGATGGTCTTGAAAATGTCTGCTGTGATCTCAATCAGGTAAGACTTTAGAAGACCTTCGTTCCAGCGCGAGAAGATCGCGTGTAATTCATCCACACCCAATCCCAAACCACGGCTCAGCAGATCATAGGCTTCGGCTATCAACTGCATGTCGCCATACTCAATCCCATTGTGCACCATCTTGACGTAATGCCCTGCCCCACCGGGACCCATGTACTCCACGCATGGCTGACCATCTTCTGCTTTGGCAGCAATCGCGTAGAGTATTTCACTCAAAGCTTCCCATGCTGGTCGGTTTCCACCAGGCATGATGGCGGGTCCCCACTTTGCGCCTTCCTCGCCGCCGGAAACTCCTGCGCCGATGTATTGGAAACCTTCCGCTTCCAAGGCTTTGCTTCTTCGTTCGGTGTCAGTAAAAAACGTGTTACCGCAATCGATCAGGATGTCACCTGGATCCATCAAAGGCTTGATCTGATCGATGACTTCGTCCACGGCTGCACCTGCCTGGACCATCAGGATAATCCGACGGGGCTTTTCGAGTGATGCCATCAGGTCCCCCAGTTTTTCCACGCCCAGCAAAGCCTTGCCTTCGCCTTCTTCGCTAATAAAATCGCGCATTCTTTGCGGGTTGCGATTCCAAACTGCAATCGGGAAACCATTCCGTTCAATATTTAGCGCCAGGTTGCGCCCCATCACCCCAAGACCAACTAGACCGATTTTATATTGCATCATTTCTCCTTATTCCCAAAAGATGTGTTCGTCTTGAGTCGATAAAGCATTTCTCCAGCTCTGGGCACTACCAGGATGCCCTGTTCCTCTTTGCCAACCCAATCCTGTGGATCGAATGTAGCAGGGTCGAAGTAACCCAAGCCGATCTTCTCACAGCGTTCCCTGGGAATGCCGGTGGCAAGGGTAACTTTTATGCGCAATTCCTCAGCGCCGGTTGCTTCATCGTAAGTTCCCATTCCCCTCAGGTGGGTGGAGTGGGCAATTACGCCATGAGGATAGTGCTCAAACTTGCTCCACTGCTTGGTGAAGTAGTCGCGGCAGTGATAGCCAATTTCATCCAGATACTTTCCGTGGGTATAACTGACTTCGGCAATATTTGGAGCGTAAATAATGACCTCACCACCGTCGGCAATCACAGGTTCCAATTTGTACATGCCCTTGGCTGCTGTCCAAAGGTCGTCGTAGAGCTCAGGCATTATCGAGATAACCTTTTTGAAGGGTTTCTCGACATAAACGATATGTTTCTGAGCAGATAGTGCCGCCGCTGCTTCCCAGGCTTCACGCGCCTCTCCAAAGAAGATGCCCGCAAGCCCCTCATGCGTCACTACGAGGCTGAAGCAGTGCACCGGTTTCGGGATGAAGGAAGCGGCTTTGTCGATTACTGCCCGAACTGGCGTGTAACCGGAACCGATAATTTCATAACTGGTGATCAACGCCCCCAGCCAATGGGTGAAGTTGATAATTTCCTGTCCGGCGATGCCCGGAAAGAAGTATTTATTCCCACCCGAAAAACCGACAACTTCATGCGGGAATACTGGTCCGCAAACAATAAGGTGATCATAATCAAGTATCAGCTTGTTCAGCCTTACAGGAACATCTTCCACCAGGCGACCATCTGAGATGCGCTCGATCTCCTCGGCAGGTATCACTCCGATTTGCACAAAAGTTTCAGGCGTTTCCCAATGATGGTTGAAAATGTGGCTTTCACCAGCTTTTCCGTTTGTGACCTGGCGCCCAATGTGATGGCTCAATTGTTCATCGCTCATCGGCTGGTGGGTTCCAAGGGCTACCAGGTAATCCAGGGCTGCCACCCGCCCGGAAAGTTGTTTTTCAAACAGATCGAACATCAGCGGCATGGGCATGCTGCGGGTGCCATCCGGGATCAGGAACAAGACGCGTTTGCCATCCAACGCCAAGCCGGAGAGTGCCTCTTGTACCACCCTCTCAACAGTGTTATTGTCGAGGTATTGATCCTGGAAACCCAAACCGATCGTCATTGGCTACACTCCACTAAAGGCTGAAAAACCACCATCCACCGGCACAACCACACCGGTGACGAAGGCAGAAGCTGGCGACACCAACCACAAAACCGTGCCCACCAGATCTTCCGGCGTACCGAAGCGGTTCATCGGGGTGTGCCCGATGATGGTTTTGCCGCGTGGTGTCAGTTCACCCGTTTGCTGGTCAGTCAAAAGAAAACGATTCTGTTCTGTCACAAAGAAACCCGGAGCAATCGCGTTCACGCGAATATTGGCTGAGTATTCCTGCGCCAGGTGCACCGCCAGCCACTGGGTGAAGTTACTCACCCCAGCTTTGGCGGCCGAGTAGGCAGGAATGCGCGTCAGCGGTCGGAAGGCATTCATGGAAGAAATATTCAGAATATTGCCTTGTCCCTGTTTTGCCATCTCTTTGCCAAACACCTGCGAGGGCAGAATAGTTCCCAGCAGGTTTAGCTCAAATACCCAGCGCAACGCGTCGACGGACAGATCAAAAAAGGGCAAATCAGTGCTGGTGGTTGCCTGGGCTTTGTTGCCGCCGGCACCATTGATCAGAATGTCTACCTTGCCGAAAGATTCCAACACCAGGTCGCAGGCTGCCTGGACGCTTTCTTTGTCCAGCACGTTGCAGGCAACGCCGATAGCAGTGCCGCCCTTTTCGCGGATTTCATTCGCAAGCTTTTTTGAATTGATTGGGTTGAGGTCCAATATGGCGACTTTCGCGCCCAGGCTTGCAATGGCACGGCACATTTCCGCGCAAAGGACGCCCGCCCCTCCGGTCACCACCGCGCAAATATCAGAAAAATCGTAAGTCTTCTTTATATCCATCGTCATGGTTTCACCCTTTATTTCTTATTGTTCGCGGGGTTTTAACTGCCTGGCAGAAGGGAGCCAGGTGGCGCAGGAAATGCCGCTCAAGGTTTGTGGCATAGGCCTCAGGGAATTGATTAAGTAATGAAATCAAGCGGTCATAGAACCGCCAGGTGCCATCGGGGTTCTTCTCCTTGAGCACCGATCCAAATGTCACATGCAGAATTTCACGCGCGTCAAAATTATCCAAATAATCGTTGGGCGATTCTGTCCCACTAACGCTGGGCGCACGGTCCAGGCGGGCAGAAACATGATAGCTGAGTTTATCCTGCTCGTATCGACCCAGGCAGAATTCGTAGATTTCCTTGAAAAGCGGCGGGTCCATTTCCGCAATGGTGCGAATAGCCTCAAGGTAGCTGGTTCCGGCGGTTTTCAGGTGCACCAGGCCCTTTGTGCGGCGTGCTGCAGCGGGGTAGATGCTGAATTTATCCGAACCCGAATGTAGACTGATCTTATACGGTCCCATCTCCTTGGCGATCGCGGCATGCCCGGCGATATCCGCGTCGAATACGGCCAGGTCCCCAATGTAATCGACACCCTTCTCAAATTCACCCACAAAACGAGGCGCCAGGCTGACCCATTGCACCCCCATCCGCTTTAGCTCATGGGCGATGTAGTAGTGTTCAGCCTGGCTGGTTGGGCATTCTGTTTCGTCAACAGAAACTTCCAATTCAAAGGGTTTGCCAGCGCTGGCAGTGCGTAAATGCTCATACATTCTCACCACGTGCCAGACGGCGTGCCCATATTTCACCATTGCTTTGAGCAATATCGCTTCAGTAAAATGAATCTCTACCCCGTGAATGGCGCGCGAGCAATTAAGCAGGTCGCTCTCCGACTCTCTCAGCGCGGAGGGCAGGTCGACTGCCAGGAGTCTTAGATCTTCCAAGCCAAGGTTGTCGGCTTGATCGTTCACGAATTCGCCCGGGTCGATCGTAAAGAAGGTGAAGCCAGAAGCCAGGCAGGCGTCAATGTCAGATTCGGTTTTCAAATGGTCCGCGTCCGCGCCAAAGCCTTCCTGCCAGTTTTCCTGGAAGACGCCCCACATTGCATCGTCGATGACTTGTTGCGGTGTGCGGCCGGTGCGCGCCAGCTCCCTGATGGACTGCTGCGCGAAGATGGGAGCGACTTTTCCCTTGCACGCGCGGGCAGCGCGAACATGCCCGGGGGTTGCCAGCCCCAAACGATCTCCCATGCCAGCCGAAGTCTTCAAGCCCAAAACTTGCGGTTGGAGCCAGGGCAGTAGCTCCCTCAAAGCGGCAGCATTGGCTGATGAAAGCGATCCCTGCAAGAGCCTCCCTTCGCCAAATTCCGTCTGTATGCCACCAAATCGCTCGAGCCTTGATTCGCCTTTTGAAGCCAGGACCACCAATTCCCTGCCAGCGTTTCCGTTTGCCAAACCAAATTCCATGCCCTCATGACACACAATCGATTGTGGAATGAGAGCGAGGTCGTGGTTCGATTTGAGGAAGAAAGGTGTGTTCATATTTTCAATAAGCCTCACCAGGAGTGCTCGTCGTTCCCCTGATCAACAGCTTTCCTTTTAAAATTTTTACATTCGGCGTATCCTTAATAATCCCATCCTCGGCTCGCAACAAATCCAGCAACAGCTGGGCGGCTTCCTGCCCGATGGAGAATTTTGGTTGATCAAAAGTAGTCAGGCATGGCGTGGTAAACGCTGAGTAAGTAATGTTGTCAAAACCGGTTACCGATAGATCCTCCGGCACCCTGAAACCCGCCACCTCGCAGCCTTTCAACACGCCGATCGCCAGCATGTCATTAAAACAGACGATCGCGGTCGGCTTTGGAGTTAAGCGCGTAAAGTACTCAACGCTTTTTTGACCTAGAATAGGATCCCCGCCTTCCACGTGGTGGATAAAGGAGTTTGGAACCTCCAAATCAGCCTCAGACATCACGTCAAGGAAACCATGTAGCCGATCCTGAGTCGTTCTTCCGGATTGGGAGTTACCCAGGTAAGCAATCCTTTTGTGTCCAAGCGAGATCAGATGGCGGGTGATTTGCGAGCTGCCGTCGACGTCATCGTGATAAATCGAATAATTAAAACTCTCACTACCCTGGTGGTTGACCACCACCACCGGAAATCCGTATGAGAGTAATTGGCGTCCATGTTCGGGGCTGAAGGAAGAAGAGCAGATAATCACGCCGTCGGTACGCTGCTCCATCATCGTTTGAACGATTTGGCGTTCTTTGATCGGATCATGCTGGGAGGCCGCAATAAACAGGCTGTAGCCCCCCGCTTGGGCGCTTGCTTCTATACCATTGAGGATCTCGCTGAAAAACGGATCGGAGATGTTACTGACAATCACGCCCAGCACTTCGGTTCGTTTAGTCTTGAGGCTACGCGCCACCGCGCTGGGTCGATAGCCCATTTCCTGGGCAATCTCGCGGATACGCTTGGAAGTTTCACTGGACACCAGGTGATTAACCCGCAGGGCGCGTGAGACTGTGGAGTGGGAAACTCCTGCCCGTTTTGCGATGTCCTTGATGGTGATTGCCACTACGTACTCTCCTTATGCACACGTGTGCATTAATGACTATAGTTTACAGGTTCTTGGGCTGAAAGTCAATAGTTTTCGCAAGATTACTTGCAAATTGGTCGATCTTGTCGTAAGATATGCAATTGAAAGATTTATTACATTTTATTTAATTTTGCAAGTAAAGACAGTCACGGAGGAATAATGACACCTGAAATCGAAGCCATTTTCTTGGATGTAGGCAACACACTGCGAATCGTTGTGGAAGATCCCGTTTTTCAACAACAGGCAAAAGATGACCTGATGACCCTGGTCAACGCCACGGAAACCCCCGAAGTCTTCTTTGAAAAGTTGGAAAAAAACTGGAAAGCTTATCGCAGTCTCGCAAAGAAATCGCTCCTGGATGCTTCGGAAATGGAACTTTGGACACAGTGGCTCCTGCCGGACTACCCCATTGAGACCATCGCGCCCCACACCAGCCGCCTGACCCGCCTTTGGCGCGACCGGGATGGCAGGCGCGTTCCACGTGAAGATGTCAAAGATACCCTCGCGGAGCTTCACCGCCGTGGTTACAAATTGGGAATTATCGCCAACACAATCACAGAAACTGAAATCCCTGACTGGATGATTTCAGATGGCGTGACCGGCTATTTTAAGACCGTGATCCTTTCATCCAAAGTCAGGATCCGCAAGCCCGACCCAGCGATTTACTTACTGGCAGCCAGGGTGATGGGCGTGGAGCCCGCCAAGTGCGCTTACTTGGGAGATAACCCCATCAGGGATGTTGAAGGAACCCAGGCGGCCGGATTCGGTATGATGGTCCTCATTGAAGAACCAGACACTTTAGCCAAAGAACCACAATCAACCGACCTCAAACCTGACCACATTATCAAGGAAATCAAGCAGCTCCTTGAGATATTCCCTCCGCGTTCATAAACACAGTCATTTTAATAGGAAAACTGAACTATGATCCAGGAAATTGAAGCGGTTTTTCTCGACCTCGGGAACACGTTGCGGAAGCTGACCCAGAATGATGAACACCAAGCCAAAGCCAGGCAACGCATTGTTGAACTGGTAGGAACCGACGAGGCTCCGGAAGCTTTCTGCGAGAAATTGGACCAACGCTACAAGGTCTATCGCAAATGGGCATTTGAGACCATGCGCGAAGCTCCCGAGTCCGAACTCTGGACGCGCTGGCTGGCTTACGATTTCCCCGCCGAACGCATCGGACCGCTTGGCACAGAATTGACCTACCAGTATCGCCAATCCATGGGGTTGAGAGTGGTTGTGGAGCACGGCAAGGAAGTGGTTCAAACCCTTTTCGACCGGGGCTACACCCTGGGGATCATCAGCAACCTGATCACCACCAGCGAGATCCCTGAGTGGATGGAAGCAGATGGCTTCACCCCTTACTTCAAATCGGTTGCCTTGTCTTCTGTTTTGGGCATTCGCAAACCAGACCCGGCAATTTACCACATCGCTGCCCAAAACGCGGGTGTGGACCCATCGCGCTGTGCCTACGTTGGTGATAATCTGAAGCGTGATGTCACCGGAACCCGTGCAGCCGGCTTTGGCATGACGATTATCCTCATCAGCCCGGAAGAATTAGCCGAGGCAACCATCACGGATGAAAACCAGCCTGACCTGGTCATTCATCAATTTACAGATCTGCTTGATATCTTCCCAGCATGCCCGAAATTGGTTCTTGATAAAAGATTTCAAGCCCACAAATAAGAGAGTATCCTGGAGAAAAGCGCGATGAACACAAGTGAAGACAAACACGGAGGTATCCTGCTTGCAGAAGCGGTGAGACAAGCTTACTCGCGCGGACAAACCGATTATTCCATGGAGCCCCTCGTGCGCCTGGACTCGAACGGACAGCCTGTTGGGGTGATTCAGGACGGTGACGCGGTCATTTTCTGCTGCCGCCGGGGCGAACGGGAAATTGAGCTCACTGAAGCCTTTACTGAAACCGATTTTGTTCACTTTGAACGCAATAAGCTGCAGGATCTGGATTTTGTTATCCTCACCTTGTATCACGACAAATTCAAAGACCTGCCGGTTGCCTTCGCCCCGTCCAAACTCGATCACACCCTGGGGGAAGTGCTGAGCAAGGCCGGCAAAACGCAACTGCGTTGCTCGGAATCCGAAAAATTCGCGCATGTCACCTTCTTTTTAAATGGTGGCAACAATCAGCCCTACTCCGGAGAAGTGGATGTACGCATTCCTTCGCCTAAAGGCATTCCCTTTGACCAGGTCCCGGAGCTCAGCCTGCCCGCTGTGGCGGACGAAGTTATTCGCGGTCTGCAAGAAGGCATTGACTGCATCGTGACCAACTTTGCCAACGGGGACGTCATCGGGCATACCAGCAACAGCGAGGCGAAGATCGCGTGCGCACAAGCAGTGGATGAGCACCTCGCCCGGGTTGTGCAGGCTGCCCAATCCGAAGGATATGTCACATTGATCACTGCCGACCACGGCAATCTTGAAGTGCTGCTTACCGCCGAAGGAAAGCCACACGTTTCGCACACCTCCAACCTGGTGCCCTTTATCGTGATCGATCCCAAAGCCGTGGGGGAAATTCACCTCTCTGATGGCAGTTTGCAAGATATTTCCCCGACCATTTTGGACGTTATGGGCATCAATAAACATGCTGCCATGGCTGGAACTTCGCTGGTCAGTCCCCGTGATTGGGGAAAAGATCGAAAAGTTTTGCTGATCATCCTCGATGGCTGGGGGGAAGGCAGCCAGGACGAAAACAATCCCATTCACATTGCCCAGACCCCCACATGGCACGCTCTCTGCCGGGAATTTCCGCTGTCGCATCTGCACGCTTCCGGCGAAGCAGTCGGACTGCAAGCCGGCAAACCCGGCAACTCGGAAGCGGGTCACATGAACCTTGGCGCGGGTCGGGTTGTTTTGCAGGATGATGTGCGCCTGGATATGGCGCTGAAAGACGGCTCGTTTGCGAAGAATGAGGTCTTCGTCGAGGCGATCGAAAACGTCCTGCGCAAAGGGACCAAACTGCACCTGATCGGTCTGCTTACCAAGAAAAGCTCGCATGGCTCCATCGACTATCCCCTGGCTCTCCTGCGAATGGCCAAAGAAAAAGACCTTTCGAACGTGTTCCTCCACTTGATCTTTGATGGGCGCAGCACCGAACCAGGCAGCGCGCCAGCCCTGCTGGAAAAGCTGGAAGGAGAAATGCGCGAGATTGGGCTTGGGACGATCGTCACAGCAGTCGGAAGAGGGATCGCCCTCGATCGGGATGGTAATTATGCCAAGATCAAGAAAGCCTACGAAGCCATGGTGTTGGGGCAGGGAACCCCTTGGTAACCAGGTGAAAAAGCGATAATAAAATGCCTGCCAACCTCATTGATCCAAACCAATTCACGGCTGATTTGTATCTGAAACTTCAGCAAATTAATCCTGCTGTTGTCGAACTGGAGTTTTACGAGTTCCAATACGCCTTGAAGAACCTCCAACCTGCAGAAGGCTGGCAAAAAATCCAGCTACAACCATTGCAGACCTTGCAGGAGCAAATTGCCAGGCCGGAATTCTTCGCGAACATCCAATTGAAACCGAAGCACGGCGACCAGGTCATCCTCGATAGCACGATCGCCTCCCTGACCAGGCAGCTTTTTGTTGGCCTGGTTGAGGGACTTTACCCACTAGACTGGGTGAAACAGCACTTTTACTTTGACGTGCGATCTTTCGCGTTTTTTATACGTACCAACTACATCACTCCGGCAATTCAAGAACGTTTTGGGGGTTCGCCATATCGCTCCTTTGAGCCAAGGCAATTGCTCCTCGAAAAAACGGTCGAGATTGGCTACAAAGACTTTGCCCGGGCTAACCAGGAAATCGATCGGGCTTTTATTGAAGTGGTTCAATCCTGGATCTCTGCCAGGGGCACACCTCTGTTGCTGACCATCGTTGGTCCAACCGCATCAGGCAAATCAGAAATTTGTGCACGGTTGCTTAATTCCCTTGAAGGTGCAGGCTTTTCCTGCACCTCAGTTGAGATGGACAATTTCTATAAAGACCGCGTCTTTCGCGACGGGCGTCCCATGGATGCAGCCGTCATCCATTATCCCCTCTTCATTGATTCGATCAACGCGCTGCTAAGTGGCAAAGCGGCGGAAGTTCCCCGCTATGACTTCATCCAGGCGACATCCAGCCACGATTTGGATGGGCAGCTGCGTCCGGGTCAGACAACCCAGACCATCCAGCCAGCTGACATCATCATCCTGGAAGGCAACTTCCCCTTCCACATTCCCGAAATTGCCAGCCTGATTGATTTGAAGATCGTATATTTTGCTGATGACCCAATCCGACTCAAGCGCAAGTGGAAAAGAGACGTGGACTTCCGTAAAAAGTACGACCCAAATTACCTCGCAAATCGCTACTTCCGCACCCAATATCTGCGGAATGAGGAAATATACCAACCTATGATGCAGTGTTGCGACATCATTGTTGATACCACCCACGCGCATTTATGGCTGCAGCCAGATCTGCAAACTAAACTGGAAAATTTGGATAAGATTTGAAAACACGAGAGAGAAAAGAGGCGCACCATGTTCGATGAATTCTTACGTGGACAGATTGTGGAAGCAAACACAAAAATCGTTATGCTGATCCTGGATGGATTGGGTGGGCTTCCCCGTGAGGTGGGCGGTAAGACTGAACTCGAAACTGCCCGCAAACCCAACATGGATGCCTTAGCCTCCAAATCAGCCCTGGGGATGACCATCCCGGCTGGTCCTGGCATTACGGTCGGCAGTGGTCCCGGTCACCTCTCGATCTTTGGCTTCGATCCTTTGGAATTCCAGATCGGTCGCGGCGCTTTGGAAGCGCTGGGGGTCGATTTTGAACTCGGTCCGGATGATGTGGCTGCCAGGGGCAATTTCTGCCTGGTTGATGAAAATGGGCTTTTGGTTGACCGACGTGCCGGCAGGCTGCCTACTTGTGACAGCGAACGCCTCGTGCAAATGCTGCGGACGATCAAGTTGGAAGGCGCGGAAGTATTCGTGGAAGTTGTCAAGGAGCACCGCTTTGTGCTTGTATTCAGGGCTCCCGACCTTGGCACGTCCCTCACCGATTCCGACCCCCTGGTCACCGGCGCGGCACCACTCAAGGTCCAGGCACTGGATGAAGCCTCGGAGCGCACCGCTGCCCTGGTCAACGCATTCCTGGAACAGGCAAAGGATTTATTGAAAAATGAAACTTCCGCGAACATGGTCTTGCTGCGTGGTTTCGCCAAATTCCCCACAATGCCTAAATATCCAGAGATCTTCAAGTTGAATGCCGGCGCCATCGCCGTCAACGGCATGTACCGGGGTGTGGCAAGGTTGGTGGGCATGAACGTGCTCCCGGTCGACGGTACCGAACTCAGCGATGAATTCGACTGCCTTGAAAAGCATTGGTCAGAGTACGACTTTTTCTACCTGCACTTCAAAAAGACCGATACCTTTGGAGAAATTGGGGACTTCGACGCAAAAGTAAAAGCTATCGAAGAGTTCGACGCCCAACTCCCACGCTTGATGGCATTTAACCCTGACGTGGTCATCATCGGCGGTGATCATTCCTCCCCGGCAGTGCTAAAATCCCACAGTTGGCATCCGGTTCCACTGCTTATGTATGCAAAATATGTTCGGGCAGACAAGTTTACGGAATTTGGGGAAACCAACTGCGCTTGCGGCAACCTCGGTCAGATCCCAGCCTATCACGTCATGCCGATCGCGCTGGCGAACGCCGGCAGAGTTGCCAAATACGGAGCATAAATATGAGAGCAGTGGAAAACATGCAAGATTCTTTCCTCAAAGGCAACGATCTCTTTTCAGAAAAGCTGTTTGAAATCATGCGTGCTCTCTGCCCGGCTCTCAACGAGCTTGAGTTGTACGAGTTTCGCTATTGCCTCGAGAACATCACCCCGAATCTCGGCTGGCAGTCGGTGGAGTTGATGAGCAAAGATAAAATTGAGCGGATGGTCAACAACCCTGATTTTTATGCCGGGATTCAGCTCAAACCCAAACAGGAAAACCGTCCCATCATGGACCCCCAGATACTCTCCCTGCTGCGGATACTCTTTGTGGGTTTGGTCACTGGGCAATATTCAGCGGACTGGGTGGATAAACACTTCACCTTCGATCCGCGTGGGTTTTACTTCATCCACCGAACAGAATATTACAGCAAGAGCATCATCGCCCATTTGGGTGGAAAACCCTTCCTGGTGTTTAAGCGCTTTCAGGACCATTTCCTGAATATCCCGGCTGTCGGTTACAAAGACTTCAAGAAGGCAAACGAGGAAGTGGATGGAGCCTTTATCAAAATTGTTGGCAAACTGGTCGAAAAGATGGGCACCCCCATTTTGATCGCAATTGCCGGGCAGACTGCAGCCGGCAAGACTGAAATCGTTGAACGTCTGCAACAGGCATTTCAAAACACCGGAAAAAGCCTTTCAGGCCTGGAAATTGACCACTTTCTCACCGATCGCGACTATCGCGAAGCGCGCGGGATCGACTCGCTCGGGCAGGAAGCGCTGCACTTCGAGATGCTGACCCAAGCGATACAAGACCTTCGGGCAGGCAAAGCCGCGATTACACCCCAATATGACTTCATTTCCGCAACTTCGAGCCACTCTCTGGATGGAAACCTAAAAAATGGGCGCGAAACATTGCGAATCGAGCCTGCCGATGTGATTTTCATGGAAGGAAACTTCCCTTTCCTGCTTCCTGGTGTGGCGGCATTGACGGGTATTAAAATTATGTACATCACCGATGATGCAGTTCGTTTGAAACGAAAATGGCGGCGTGATATGGATTTTCGGAAGAAATACGAGCTGCATTACTTCTTAAACCGTTATTTTCGTGAACAATTCCTGATGGCCGAACAGGTCTATAAGCCCCAAATGGAGCTGTGCGACCTGGTGGTAGACACTTCCCGGGCTGAAATTTGGGCGACTCCAGCAATCCAAGCCCTGCTGTAAATGACTGCGAAAATAAACTGGCTGAATTTATGAAATTATTCTTGCATCTTTTGCGTATTTGCATTATACTGTTTCAAATGTAAGTGGTATTTCATAAACACAAATTTTGTTGTCCCCTTTTGGGGTAATAGATCTTTACAGAGGTGTCATGAACAGCCCTTCCAAATCTCCCGTAAAAATTGACTTCAGCCAGGTACTGACTGATCATTTCAACGATCTGACCAAAAGCGAGAAGCGCATCGCCAATTTCCTGCGCAAAAACCAGGAGGAGTCTGCCTTCCTTTCTGCCAATGAGATTGCCAGTCGCTTGGATCTCAGCGAGGCAACCTTGGTTCGCTTCGCGCGTAGCCTGGGTTTCAGCAGCTATCCGGCTATGCGTGCGGTATTACAGGATAACTTCCGCCGACGCGTCACCCACTCCGCCCGCTTACGCGGCAGGTTGAACGATCTCCGGGACGGCAGTGATATCTTTGAACGCCTGACTGCAACAGAAATTGATTTTCTCACCCAGGCATTGGATTCCATCAAACGCGAAGAGCTAAACAAAGCGGTCGAAATTCTGCACGAACACGACCGCGTTTTTGTCTTCGGGCTAGGTCCATCAGTCTCATTGGTAGACCTGCTTGAGCTCCGCCTGCGCAGATTCGGACGCGAAGTTGTTCCGCTCACAAGTTCGGGTCGTGAGTTTCTCGAATACTTAACGATGATGGAAGAAAATGATTTGTTGTTCGTGATCTGCTTCTTTGATCAGAACCCGGCTCTCAAACTCGTTATTGATTACGCCAACAAAGTCGGCGCAACCATCATCATGCTCACCGACACGCTCGAAGCGATCCTCGGCGACAAGGTGGACGTGGTCTTGTCGGCAAAACGGGGACCCATTGGCGAGTTCCATTCCCTGGTGGTTCCCATGACAGTCATCAATGCGCTGCTATTGTCGCTGGCAAGCATGGAACAGGAAAAGACCATGACCCTGCTCGACAAACTGGATAATCTCAGGGACCAACTCAAAGCTTTCAATACCTGCGCAGAAGAATGATGCCGTTGCTCGACAACGGGATATTAGTTCTGAAAACTTTTCAAAATCTGGAGGCTCAATGTTCTAGTATGCACAACAAAAAATCAAAAGTTGAAGTTGTATTGAGAGGAGACGCGAGATGGCTGTAGCTTCAAAAACGGTTCCATCAGGTCAGAATTGGAATGCACGCCTGCGCCGATTTTTCCGTTGGCTGACTAGTCCGCACGTTGTGCTTTCATTGATCATGCTGGCTGTGATGATCTATATGGTCATCATTCCGCTTTACCGCATGATCCTGACCACCTTTTCTGTGCAGGAAATGGATCTGCGTGTCCTGCCAGACGCTGAGGTTGGAGATTTGACTCTTTATCACTGGATCAGGATGCTGTCGGGCAAAATTAGCCGGATCATGACGTATCAGCCGCTCATGCACTCGCTGACCATATCCCTCGGCGCTACAGGTCTTGCCCTGGTGATTGGCGGCTTGATGGCGTGGCTGGTGGTCAGAACTGATGTTCCTGGAAAAGGCATTATCAACACCCTGGCAACGGTTCCCTACATCATGCCCTCCTGGACCATCGCCCAGGCATGGATTGTGTTGTTCAAGAACCAAACCTCCGGAGGAACCCCAGGTTTGCTGGAGTTTATAACGCGTAGTCCAACGCCAGATTGGCTGGCATATGGTCCTTTTCCGATCATTGTTAGCAGTGCCCTGCATTATTACACCTTCTTCTTCCTGTTTGTTTCAGCGGCACTTCTCTCGATCGACTCCTCTCTGGAGGAAGCCGGTGAGCTGGCAGGCGCGGGTCGTTGGCGCATCATGAAGAAAATCACTTTCCCCCTTGTCATTCCTGCCATTGCCTCCGGTTTCATCATGACCTTCTCCAAGACCATGGGAACTTTTGGCGGACCGAATGTTTTGGGTGTGCCTGTGCAGTACTACACGCTCTCCACCATGCTCAGATCCAACACAGGTATCGGTAACTACGGAGACGGTTTTGTGCTGGCGATCGTGCTGATCTTGTTCGCCATGACGACCATCATGCTCAATCAAAAACTGATAGGTACCAGGAAGAGTTACGAAACGATCGGCGGGCGCGGTTTTATGGCGCAAAAGCAGAAACTTCGTAACTTCAAAGGACTTCTCACCACACTAGTGGTCATCTTCCAATTTTTTATCGCGGTGCTGCCTCTTTCCCTCTTGATCTATAGCACCTTCATGCTCAGAACGGGCGACTATAGCCTCAGCAACTTAACGCTCCAACATTGGATAGGCAAAGGGATCATCAACATCAACAGTGGTGAGCCGGGTGTTTTGCTTAACAAGAAAATTTACCTGGCAGCCTGGAATTCCCTGCGGCTTGCCTTTTTCACCGCAATCTTCACGGCCTTGCTAGGAATTATTCTTGGATACGCAATTGTCAAAGGCCGAGGCACCAAGCTCTCGAAGTTTGTCGAGCAGATTGCTTTTATCCCCTATGTAATTCCAGGCATTGCTTTTGGCGCGGTTTACATTTCGATGTTTACAAGATCGGTCGGTCCGATACCTCCCTTGTACGGCACATTCGCCTTGCTGGTGGTGGTGTCGGTGGCCAAGCATATTCCCTATTCCGCCCGCAGCGGTGTGTCTGCCATGCTGCAGGTGGGGAAGGAATTGGAGGAAGCCGCAGCCATTGCGGGGGCTGGACCCTGGCGAAGGTTTAAGCGCATTATCTTCCCCCTGACCAGTACCGGCTTTGTTTCCGGATTCCTGATGACCTTCATCACGACCATGCGCGAACTTTCACTGATCATTTTGCTGGTCACCCCCACAACCGCAGTTTTGTCCAGCCAGACCATGCGGTACATCGAAAATGGAAACGAACAACAAGCCAACGCGGTCATCATCATTCTGATCGTGCTTGTGCTGATTGGCAACTTTATTATCAGCCGGTTCCGCGGCGGAAGCCTGAAAAAAGGCCTGGGATTATAAAACGAGGAGAACATGGATACACCTATCATTATCAAGAACTTAACAAAAAAATTTGGAGATGTTGTTGCGGTTAATAACGTCAGCGTGACCATCGATCCCGGATCATTCTTAACCCTGTTAGGACCTTCCGGCTGCGGTAAAACCACCTTGCTGCGCTGTATTTCCGGTTTGGAAGACCCGGACGACGGAGAGATCATCATTGGCGATAAGCTCGTATATTCCCGCTCAAAGGGAATTTCTCTTCCCGCTGGTCAGCGTGATCTCGGGCTGGTCTTCCAAAACTACGCCTTATGGCCGCACATGAACGTCTATAAAAACATCACTTTCGCGCTTGAAATCCAAAAAATGACCAAGGAAGAGATGGATATCCGTGTCAAAGAATCCCTCAAAGAAGTCCAGATGGCGGGCTACGAAGACCGCTACCCCCGCGAGATGAGCGGTGGTCAGCAGCAGCGTATCGCCCTGGCTCGCATGCTGGCCTACCGACCACATGTCTTCCTGATGGATGAACCCCTCTCAAACCTGGACGCCCGCCTTAGAATGGACATGCGCACTGAACTCAAGCGCTTGCATCACATTTCCGGTGCCACCACCGTGTACGTGACCCACGACCAGATCGAAGCCATGACCATGTCCACCAAGATTGCCGTCATGAAACTGGGCGTCATCCAACAGATGGAGACGCCAGATATGGTCTACCATTACCCGGCCAATTTGTTTGTTGCTGACTTTATCGGCAACCCCAAGGTAAATCTTATGCCAGGATGGGTTTCCGGGCAGAATTCAGTGGATGTCGGCAAATTCAACATCCCCGTCAAAACATTTGATAAAACTGGCGAGGTAGTGGTTGGCTTACGCCCCGAAGATATCGTGATTTACACCGAACCCACCGATGGCGCTGTCGAATTTAACGCCTATTCAGTTTTACCCTCGGGCGCTGATACAACCATCATTGCCCGCAAGGGAGATACCGAGCTGACCATCAAGGAAATGGGTGTCAGCAAAATCCAGATGGATCAACCCATCTGGCTGTCGTTCAAGGAAGATGCGATTAACCTTTACGATAAAGAAACAGAAGCACTGATCACCGCGTAGAGATTGTCGAGGATTCAATGGACTCTTTCCTTTACCTGCCAAGGAGGTCATTAGATAGAAGAAAACTGAGCACTGGATAGCCGATGTTTTATCAACTTAGAACCTACTACAGAAGGAGAAAGAAATGAAAGCAATTTTTAGAATAGCAGCAATGATCCTCGTGATCACAATGCTTGTGGCTTGTGGCGCCACGCCGGAAGAACCAGCTGTTTCAGAACCAGTTGACCAACCGGAAACCCTCACCCCCCAACAGGAATGGCTGAAAGCCAACCAACTGGGCGAGTACGAAACCGGCACCCAGGATTGGGCGGCGATTGAGGCAGCAGCTAAGAAGGAAGGAACTGTGTTGGTCTATGCCAACTCCTCCAAAACCGAAAAAGCTGCTGAAGCCTTTATGGAACTCTATCCCGAGATCAAGGTGCTGGCCTATGACTTGGGCGGCGATGACGTCCTCATGAAGACACTTGAAGAGCAAAAAGCCGGTGCCTTCACTGGAGATGTGTGGTTTAGCAGCGGTGGCGCTGACTTGATTGGGCAAGTGATGCCCAAGCAGTACGTCTGGCGCTTCGTGCCCGATTCCACTGCCGCCTATACTCCAGAAAAGTACACTCAGCCTTTGCTGATGAGCCGTTTCGGCACCAGCATCTTCGCTTATAACGACGAACTGAACGACAGCTGCCCCATCACCAACATCTGGGAACTCACCCAGCCTGAATGGAAGGGAAGATTCTTCATTGAAGATCCTCTGAATGACGCTTCAACCTTAAGCAAGTTGATCACCATTGCAGCCCATCCTGATGAAGTCAAACAGGCTTACGTTGATCTCTACGGTAGCGAGCCCGTATTGGATGAGGATACCCCTGATGCTGGTTGGTTGTGGCTCAAGCGCTTCGCTCAGAATGGTCCCATCCCCCAGCCCGGTGGTGATGAAGTCGACTCCGCCTTCGCGACCCCTGGAATGACCGAGAGCTACATGGCTCTGACCTCCTATTCCAACATGGCTGATGTCGAGGAAGGTATCCTGACTTTTGAACCCTGCTGGGGTTTGCAACCAAAACTGGGTGTGCAGAGCCAGAGCTATATTGGCATTATCAACCAGGCACCCCATCCAAATGCAGCCAAGCTGTGGATCAAGTTTGTCACCAGCCCCGAAGGGCGTGACCCATGGTCAAAATTTGGGACTTACTTCCCGGATTCAACCTACGAAGTTCCTGAGGGAATGAAACCATTGCAAGAAATGTTCGATGTGACCTGG
>Ga0116164_10000894_pt1 | contig 23776 bp, 15 predicted proteins | sample AD_UKC109_MetaG_FD_89888 | JGI IMG/M metagenome (GOLD analysis project Ga0116164, IMG submission 89888) | Active sludge microbial communities of municipal wastewater-treating anaerobic digesters from Hong Kong - AD_UKC109_MetaG | ecosystem: Engineered > Bioreactor > Anaerobic > Digestate... | reverse complement strand
TGAGCTCATTACTATCTAACTTGATCAAATTAAGCAAGTCTTGGGATGGTATTCATGTATTGCATATTATCCACACGTATGGTAGAGAATACAATGCAGTAAAAAAGACAACATATTGAAAATAAAGGATATATTATATATTCAGTGGTTGGCACGATAGATGCATTTATCAACCAAGAGTTAAGAGAGGGTGTTTTTATGAGCAGAAGAAGCAATCTTGATATAATATTGAAGAATATGGATACCAGTCGTGCCACGAAGATACTAGCGAAGACGCTTTACAAGGAACTCGTGAATAATGGGTTCTCTAATAAGGATATCATCAACTTCTCGAAAGAGATGATTGAATTCATGGCTGCTGAGATGAAGAAAAAGGCAACTTCGGAGGCTTCAAACAAGAAGGATCGGTTACTTATCGGCTAGTTTCTCTTGTATAACCTCTAATACCGTTTGAACCACACCGTCAATGTTCAGGTGTGTCGTATCAACCACAATGGCGTGTTCAGGAATAACCAGGGGAGATGTTTCTCTTGTGCTGTCCCTGTTGTCACGCGCTTTCACATCATTTAAGACCTCATTGTATGTAGCGGGAGTTCCCTTTGCGAGGAGTTCCTCATGCCTTCGTTTTGCCCGTTCATTAACAGAGGCATCGAGGAAGATCTTGATCTGGGCATCGGGGAAGACCACCGAACCGGTATCACGGCCTTCGGCAACGAGTGAATTATTTTCCTTAAACGACCGTTGTATGGCAAGGAGCGCCTTTCTCACAGAGAGATGAACAGCGATTTGTGAGGCAAGGCTGCTCATGCGGCTGGTCCTGATCAGCGATGTCACGTCTTTCCCGTTGAGTTCTATGGCGGTGCCCGTAAATGAGATCTTTGCTTGTGATGCTATTTTGCCGCACTGTGCATCGTCGGTTACATCGGCTCCGGCATCATCAATGGCCAGTGCCGCGGCCCTGTACAGGGCGCCGGTATCGAGGTAGAGATATCCGAGTCTTTTTGCCACCTCTTGTGCAATGGTGGATTTGCCGGTTCCTGCAGGGCCGTCTATGGTTATGGTAATGTGCTTCACACCAGGGTCTCCATGGAGGAAAAGAAGTCAGGGTAGGAGATATCGACACAGGAGGGATCATCAAGATGAACATCTATGTCAAATGCCTTTGCCAGGATGTGAAGGCACATGGCTATTCGATGATCCGAGAATGTCCGTACAGAACCGGAATGCAGCTGAACCGGCCCCTCGATGGTCATCCCGTCATCATTCTCGTCCACGTGAGCACCGAGCGAGGTCAGCCCCTGGACCATTGCGGCAATACGATCCGTCTCCTTCACCCGCAGTTCCGATGCATCCCTGATCTCGGTGCGCCCCTGTGCGAGGCACGCTGCCGCCACCAGTGTGGGGATCTCATCGATGAGCGTGGGGATTTCCTCGCCTTCAATGGTGGTGGCATGCAGGACCCCGCCGTCCACCTGGATATCACCGACCGGTTCTCCTGCCCACTCACGGATGTTCTCCACAGTGATGTGGGCGCCCATTCTTTCAAGCACGCGCAGGAACCCGGTCCTGGTGGGGTTGATGCATACGCCCCGTATCAGGAGCGAAGATCCCGGTGTGGCCGCAGCCCACACAGCAGGGAAGGCCGCAGACGACGGGTCCGAAGGCACGGTAATCTCTCTGGCCTGAAGTCTCTGGCCCGGTGACATGTATATGGTGGTGCCGTCGACGGCAACCTCAGCCCCGAAATAGGCAAGCATCCTCTCGGTATGATCACGGCTCTTTGAGGGCTCTGTTATGGTTGTTGTTCCACTGGCAGAAAGCCCGGCAAGGAGCAGGGCCGACTTCACCTGTGCAGAGGCGATCTCCATGTCGTAGGATATCCCTTGCAGGGATCCTCCCTGTATGGCCATGGGAAGGTATCTGCCTGATCTGGCCAGAAAACGGGCACCCATCTTTTCCAGTGGCGTAATGACCCTGCCCATGGGCCTGCACACGAGCGAACTGTCCCCGGTCAGTATCGTGACACCGTCGATGCCGGCACAGATGCCGCTTAACAGCCGGGCCGTGGTTCCTGAGTTGCCTGCATCGATAACCGTTATGGGCTCTCTTAGAGTGCCTCCTTTCACCACCCAGTCTTCATGATCTTTCCTGGCCTCGATGCCGAGTGACTGCACCGCTTTCGCTGTGCTCATGACGTCTCGTGACTCGAGGACACCCTTTATTCTGGTGGTTCCATTGGCGAGTGCACCGAACAGAAATGCCCTGTGGGAGATTGACTTGTCCACGGGCGGGGTTATCTCACCGTGTGCTTTCATAGAGATCTCTCCTGATCGTAGCGTAGGTACGCAGCATCTCTTCGAGATCGCCGGCATTCTCTGATGAGATAATGCCTTTGATCTTGCCGAGTTCCTCCATATATTCGTCTATGAGCGGCAGAACATGGTCCTTGTTTGCCATGAAGATATCTTTCCACATAACAGGATCCGATGCAGCGATGCGGGTAAAATCTCTGAACCCGGCACCAAGGAGCTCCTTATGGATATGAATTTCTCCGGCGATACTCATGGACACGAAGCTGAGCAGATGCGGCATGTGGCTTATGATGGCCATGAGTTCATCGTGCTTGTCCGGGTCCATTGTGGTGACATGTGATCCGCAGGATTCCCACAGCCATGTGACCTTTTCGATACAGTGGTGCAGGGAAGTCTTTGTGGGGGTTATAATGGTAATCGCATTATTGAACAGGGTGGCCTGGCCTGCCTCGTAGCCGGGATTTTCCCTGCCGGCAATGGGGTGGCCACCCACAAAACAGGGCCAGGCTGCATCCATTTCTCTGACAATGCGTGCCTTGGTGGAACCGGTATCAGTAATTACGGTGTCTTTGCTGATATGGGGGATCACCCTCTTTGCAGTCTGGACGATGCTTCCCACAGGCACGGCAAGGACGACCATGCCGCTGCCGTCAGCCAGTGACATGTCAGGTCCGCCCTGTTTGATGACGCCGTCTTGAAGCGCCCGGTCTATAGTGGCCTGATCCGTGTCGATGCCGGTTATTTCCACCTGACCTCGGAGGGCCTTTGCAATGGATGCACCAATGAGTCCGAGCCCGATGATGGCGATCTTCATAGGATCTCTTCCAGGTGCGTTATAAACGCCCTGTTTTCATGGGGGAGACCGATACTCACACGGATAAACTCATCGAGGCCGTAACTTGCCATGGACCGGGTTATGATCCCTTTTTTCAGCAGGTTTTCATACACCTCTGCAGCATCCTTCCCGATGCGGATGAGCACAAAGTTGGTCTGCGAAGGGATGTATTCGAGGCCGAGGCGTTCGATCTGGGTATACAGGTAGTCGAGACCTTCCCACGTGTTCTCAAGGGTCTGCTGGAGGAAATCCCTGTCATATAGCGCAGCCTCACCGGCTTTGAGCGCGAGGATATTCACGTTGAACGGCGGCTTGATGCGGTAGAGGTTTTCCATGATGGTCTTATGGGCTACACCGAAGCCCACCCGCATCCCGGCGAGACCGTGTGACTTGGACAGGGTATGGATGGTGACAACATGCGGGTGATCCTGCAGTAGACCCGTGGCGCTTAGGAAATCATCCTGTCTGACAAAGGCAGCGTAGGCTTCGTCGATAACCAGCAGGGTGTTTTCCGGGACCGTTTGGGCAAGGCGGGAGATCTCGTCTTTCGTAAGGTAGGTCCCGGTGGGGTTGTTCGGGTTTGCCACAAAAATGATCTTTGTCCCCTCACTTACCCGTGTCATGATATCTTCGCTGTCGATTGCCTGGCCTTTCATGCCCGACGTGATCACACGTGCCCCGCAGGCGAGTGCTGCAATCTTATAGTAGCTGAAGGTGCATGCCGGGATAATCACCTCGTCTCCGGGCTCGATGTATGCCCTGCACAGGAGGTCTATGATCTCATCCGAACCGTTGCCTGCCAGGATCTGTTCAGCCGTGCACCCGAAGAAGGCCGCAGCAGCTTTTCTCAGCTGCACAGCATCGGGGTCGGGATAGATGTGGGCTGCCTTCTTGATAGCGTCTATGGCATCGAGCGCTTTCGGGCTTGGCCCGAGCGGATTTTCGTTTGATGCCAGTTTGATGGGATCTGAAACGCCGTAGCGCTCCATGATGGTATCTTTCGATGTGCCGGGAACATACGCCGGTATGTTCTGCAGCCACGATGTCGTTCTTGGCCTTTTCAATACACTTCTCTCCCTTCAGGATATGATCCGAGGATAATGACATCCCTCGTATAGGAAGTAATCTCTTTGATGGCAGCCTTGACATTGTCTTCTTCAAGATTGCCCTGGAAGTCTATGAAAAACAGGTATTCCCAAGGATTTTTCTTGGACGGTCTCGATTCTATCTTGGTGAGGTTGATCCCCTTGCCGGCAAAAATACCGATGGCATTGTAGAGTGCCCCGGGGATGTTCTCCAGCGTGACGATAATGGATGTTTTTGCCGGTCCTGCAATCTGGTTCCTGGTGCGGCTCAGCACCCAGAACCGGGTGATGTTCTCCGAGAGGTCGTTGATGTTCTCTGCAAGGATGGAGAGTCCGTAGAGTTCTGCCGCGAGCGAGGATGCAATGGCTGCAGCATTGTGTTGTTTTGCTGCAGCAACAGCGGCATCCGAGGTGCTCGCGGTTTCAATGGTCCTGGCATCAGGCAGGTTGTCCATGAGCCAGTGCCTGCACTGGGCAAGTCCCTGGGGGTGGGAGAAGACCTGCTCGATCTTGTCCATGGAGGTCTTCGACAGGAGGCAGTTGCGTATGGGGAGCATGATCTCGCGCGATACGAACAGACGCGATGTCACCATCATGTCAAGGGTGCGGTTGATCATGCCCTCAGTAGAATTTTCAACCGGGACGACACCCAGTTCAGCTCTGTCCGCGGCCACCTCGTTGATGACCGATTCAATATCCTTTTTCGGGATGAGTTGAGCATCCTGGGAAAAAACCGCGTAGGTTGCCTGGTGCGAGTAGCTCCCTTCCGGCCCCAGGAATGCCACCTTCTTTTTTGCCTGGAGCGATCTCGATATACTGAAGATATCGGTAAAGATCTTCTCCACCATGGACTCCTGCAGCGGGGGATGTACGAGTGCGGTAAGCCGTTCAAGTATGGCCGCCTCCCTGGAGGGGTCCAGAGGGTCTTTGTTGTGTTCCCCCTTCAGTCTGCCCACCTTGACGGAGAGTTCGCAGCGTCTGTGAAGGAGGTTTAAGAATTTATCGTCAATGTCATCGATCTCTTTTCTGATATCGTCAATGTCTCTTTCCATCATTTATCCCTAGTATACCATCGTGACGGTTTTGTCTTAGATACTGTATTGTCACAGTTCATACCATAGCATTTCTCATTGTAGCGCTTTTTTCACGATGAAGATCGCATAAACCTATCAGAAGGTTTGATGATTTTCAATTCCTGCTTCGCTTTTACTGCACTATACCTCGGTTCTGCCCGGCATTCGAATCTGTGTACAGACATAGCGGTTGCATCAGTGCTGGTCGTTGAGCGGCGAGCATGGCACTGATCTGGCCTTGTATCTCTCTGAAATCATGAGATCAACTTCAAAACAAGGCTGAGAAAAGGAGCGTAAGTTGATGAGCCGCAGATATTTTCCTTCAAAAGCCCGCACAATCTTCCGAAAATAACATATAAGGGGCAACTGATGGCTGAAACATTGACATGCATAAACCCTGTGTGCAATACAAACGGATAGAAGCACGTAAATAAGAGAGTTGTGATCGATAAACGGATTTGCTGAGATATGAGAAGAAAAAGGGCATTGAGACTCCGATATGTAATAATCCCGATCGTGGCCGTTGCTGTGTTTATGTTTTTCTTTGCCGGTAAATCCGGTGAAGCGGAGAGCGTTGTACTTGAGAAGGCCTCTGTTGTCTCGAAAAAATCCCTGTCCGTTCTTACGCCTGAGCTGATCGAAGAAAAGGGGATGACCATAGACTGGGATCTCCAGGAATACATTGCCAACACGGTACGAAGGAACAAGGTCAGTTTTGCATCGGTGGTGGTGATGAATGCCCGTACCGGAGACATTCTTGCCCTGTACGGCAAGGGGGAAGAGGGGGAGGATAACACCCTGTGTCTTGATACGTATCTTGCAGCAAGTCTGTTCAAGGTGGTTACTGCAGCGGCGGCTATCGATTCCGGAACGATGTCGTCGAAGAGCAAGTGCGCGTACAATGGTAACGCGCACACGCTGTACAAACATCAACTTACCCCCAAGAAAAATCGCTGGACACGGGAGGTTACGCTCGAGAGGGCATTTGCCTTGTCAAATAATGTTGTCTTCGCAAAGATAGGAGCGATGGATCTCGGGGAGACCCCGCTTCTGCTTACCGCCATGCGGATGGGTTTCTGGAAACCCCCCATTGAAGGAATCGAGTGTTCACCGAGTACGCTCTTCATCCCGCAGACGCAGTATAATATTGCCGAGCTGGCAAGCGGATTCAACCGTCATACCCGCATATCTCCTGTTCATGCAGCGCAGATGATCACAGCCGTGGTGAATGACGGGATCATGGTGCGCCCCCGGATAGTGAGCAGCAATGCCACCTACAGCGAGCAGGTGATTCGTGATGAAACTGCCAGGGAGCTTCGCTATATGATGAACCAGACGATCAAACGCGGGACCGTATCGAGAACGTTCTGGAACTGCAGGTATGACCGGATCTTGAAAGATGTTCAGCTCGGTGCGAAGAGCGGTACCATAGACGGCACAGATCCTGAAGGCAGGCGGAACTGGTTTGTGGGTTATGCCGAGCACCAAAAGAGTGGTGAAGCCATCACCATAGCCTGCCTCATTATACGGGAAGACTACTACTGGATAGAGTCGGACGACCTGTCAAAGAAGATCATCAGGTACTATTTCTCCAAACCCGTAACCGTGGCCGAGAACAACTAGGAGACATCTCTTTCGGCAGGAGAGAGGTCGAGCAGTACATTCAGTTTTTACATTTCTCCTTGCCCTGTATACCTCGATAAATAGGATGCACTCGGATAATTATGTAAAGGATCTCTTGCGCTTGACACCGTCTTTATGGCTGTGCTAGCAAAGAGAAACTGTCTCGGGACGTGGCGCAGTCTGGTAGCGCACCTGAATGGGGTTCAGGGGGTCGGAGGTTCAAATCCTCTCGTCCCGACCAGGATAAATTGAGATCATCAACCGGTTGGCACATCGCCAGCCGGTTTTTTTATTCTGAACTATCAAGCAAAGATGGAGAGGGTAGGATAGTGCATTCTGGTTGCCTTGAGAAATATCCGAGAAGAGCAGGGCGGTCTTAGGTGTTCAAGGGCTTTTGTTCGGTTGATCGAGTTTCCTGGTCTTTATGAAGTTTGCTACCGTGGGCCAGGTTACGCCATAGACCCGGGCGATATAGCTCAAGGGTGCCTTGTGTTTGAGCATGAATGCCACCTGCTCCTTGTGTGGATCCAGCCTGCTTTTCCCCGTGCTGCCCTTGGGTCTGCCGAGTTTCACCCCGGCAGCCCTTCTGGCTTCCAGGCCGTGCCTGGTCCGTTCACTGATGAGATCCCGCTCGAGCTGGGCGAACAGGTTGAACATGGTGGCCATAATCCTGGATGTCGTATCCTGTTCGCCCTTGATATCGATGTGTTGTTTCACGGCAATGAAGCGAACCTTTTTCTTGATAAGCCCGTTTATGATCATGATCACCTGGGCAGTGCTGCGGCCCAGCCGGGACAGTTCGCTTGCTATGAATATGTCGCCCTGGTCGAGGCTTTGAAGGATCCTGGTTGCCTGCTCTTTGTCGATCCCCCTTTTTGCAGGTATATCGAGTTCGATGAATTCATCGATCGTGATCTTTTCTGCCCGGGCATACTCGCGTATTACATCCTTTTGTGATTTGATATCCCGGGCATCTGTGCTGACACGTATACAGGCAACTGTACGCACAAGAAGGTTTCTTTAGAATGTAACTGCTTGACTATGCAGTTGGTTGTGACTGAGGTTTGTCCGCATGCGCGATCTTTTGGAAAAGGCTGCATGTCAGGCACTTTTTATACTGGCCAGGCATGGATCTCCTTCGCTCACACACTTCCTGGCATGTCTTGAATGAATAGGTTGAACAGAAAAACCATGAACTCACCTTTTCGTCTTTCATTGGTAACTCCTCCCTTATATAGATAAAAACGTCAACACAATAATATATTATCGAAATATAGTCAAATATAATTAAATTTAATGTATAATAATATTAATAAAAAATTAAACAATTAATTATTGAAATGACGGTATCATCCTTTCTAGAATAAGGGTCCAGTGAATCCGAAGAGATTGTATGGCGAAGGAATCCGGGAGGCAGTCTGTTAACCTGTAGTAGTTTAGACTGTCAGGATTAGATGATGAGAACAATGAAAGAAGCCGGGACCCAGTGATCAGATCGTTTTCACTGGAGTATTGGAGTGTTGGAGTACTGGAAAGACGGTGGGTGGGAAATAGAATCCAGGAGACGGATGCCCTGAAAGAAATGCCCTTGGGGTGCTGATTGTCTGATGTCTTAGGCCATTAGTTTCTAGGTATTCAGACTATCATAAAAGATAATGAGAATGATGAAAGAAATCAGGAATCGATAAAAAGAATGAAGAAACTTTACAGTGGTCATAGACATGAAAAGTCTAACAGCTTACAGATTCAATCCCTGTATAAAGTGTCCGGAATAAGAAACCCTGGAACATGCAAGCATTCAGCGCAAGCGGATCAGAAACGCCTTCATTCTTCTATGGCGTCAGGGGTATTGACTTATGATCCATATGGTCTTATGGTAATTTGTGAATTTTATTGGGGCATAGATTTGTTCTGGTACAGAAGAGGGGGTTCCATGAAGAGGCATCTGCCTTTTGTGGCAGGAGTTGCATTTCTGTGTGCATGCCTGATTCCTTTGTACACCCCTTTTCAGGGCATTTGCGGCGAACCCGAGATTTCCGAGACCATACTGAGGGAGAATCTGCTGCCAGCCCAGCAGGGCGATCCGCAGGCACAGTTGTTCGTGGGATATCTCTATGAGACGGGCCAGGGGGTAACACGCAACTATGTAACTGCAGCCCAGTGGTACCATAAGGCAGCGGAACAGGGAAACACCATCGCCCAGTCACAGCTCGGGAATATGTACAGGCTGGGCAAGGGGGTCCCTCAGAGTTATATCCTTGCCTATATGTGGTTTGATCTGGCAGCTAAAGGTGGGATCGCCAATGCCAAGGACATGAGAAGGATAGTTGCCTGCAAGATGAGCCCTGCAGAGATTGCAGAGGCAAAGAGAATGATACAGGAATGGAAACCGAGGAGGTAGGAAAAAGGTCGGTGTTAATGGGTAGTATGACCAGTCGTTGAATCGTTACAAAAGCTTATAACATCCACCGGAAAGATCACGTGTCTTGTTCAGTTGAAAAGTCCGGCAGTATCATGGTGAAACCCTTGTCTGTTCTGTGAGGGAGAGTCTCATGAGTACTTCCTGCCGGTCGGCTCCGCTTTTCAGGGCCTTTTCCAGGTGGGCTATGGCAGCAGGTATATCTTTCTCACCATAGGCCAGGTCTGCAAGCAGGACATATGCTTGAGCACATGAGATATCCAGGTGGAGCGCGATCTCGGCAAGGCGTCTGGGCAGAGAACCCTCCTCATTCATTTCCAGGTGCCGGCCGATTTCAGCACAGAGCTGGGCACATTCGCCAAGGGTATTGATCACCTCGGGAACCGGAATGTTGAGCATGTTTACAAATCGTTCGAGTGCGGAAAAAAAGTTCTGTGTATCGTTGAGTTCAATGCTTGCCTCTAAGATGCCGGTAAGGGCATGCATATCGGAGGGGTTCTCACTGAGGATCTCGGAATATATATTCAGAGCGTCGGCATATCTCTTGGAATATGAATACACCTTGGCAAGGCTCATCCATAGCGACGTGCTCAGCTTTTCCGTTCCCTTTTTTGCCTGTTCCAGATAGCCGGTGGCCTCCTCGATCCTCCCGGACTGGAGAAGTGCCAGACCCAGACAATGATTTGCTGATACGGGATTGTATCCGGATTCAAGCGAGTGTTTGTAGCTGGTTATGGCATCATCGATTCTGCCGAGTTTCTCGAGCGCTCTGCCATAATGGAACCAGATCCCGCCAAGGATATTGGGAGGGACCGGGTACGAGCTTACCTGGACAGGGAGCCTGGTCGCCTTATCAAATACCGAGGCGGCCTCTTCAAAGTATCCGGCCTTCATACTGCTCAGCCCATGGTAAAAATGTATCAGGACACTGTCCTTAAAAAGACTCAAGCCTTGTTTGCTTTCTTGGTATGCATCTTCAATACGATCCTGTTTCATCAGGCACTCGGTTGCAATTGCATAGCTGAACTGGTACCAGTCCTCATTGGTACGCTTCTCTCTCGCCTTTTGGAGATATTCGAGACATTGTTCATGGTCGCCTACGGCTATGGATGCCATGGCGATAAAGAAGCACTGCGTGGCCGTATCTTTTCCCTCGCGATATTCATCGAGGAGAATCTGCAGGTTGCGCCTGCCCTTTGCCAGGCGGGCATCCTTGTCGTGATAGCCGGTATGCCGTATCACGATGTCGCTGGACTCTACTTGTATGCCGTGCATTTCGAGCGACGGCAGGATCTGTTCATGTACCCTGCCTTCAAACCGGATGCCTTCTCTGTTCGGGATGATGCGTGTCTGGTAGCTCACGGTCTCCGGCATGTCATGAGAACAGCTCAGGATCCTGAGCATGTAGGCTCGGTCCTGCCCGGGGCTCAGCCTGGTCTTCAGTGAGGCGAGGGCTGAGCGGTCCTTTTCGTCGATACGGTCGTCTGCATCCAGCCACAGCAGGTATTCGCACGAGGCACATTCAATGGAATAGTTCCTGGCAGATGCAAAATCATTCTGCCAGGGAAACGTCTCGATCCTTGCACCGAAGGATTCTGCAACACGGACCGTGCCGTCCTCGGACCCGGTATCCACGATCATGATCTCGTCTGCGATTTCCTTCACGTCTGATAGGATGCCAGGCAGGTCCTGTTCCTCGTTCCTCACGATCATGACAACGCCGAGTCTCTGTTTTTTCATAAAGTCATATCTCCATGTTCTGGTTCATTTTATATCGACCAATACATATGGCTGTGTGCAATGATCTTGATTTACTGTTGTTCATTGCATTCTCGCAGATGATTGTCGCGCGTTAAAGAGCTTCACAATGTCTGGGTTTTCCGGTTGTACCTTTCTGACAGATTCAAGCAGATTCTGTTTCAGCAGGTCGAATCTTCCTGTCTCAGTGGCTGCCTGCAGAAGGTTTCCAAGGGCATCGGAGTCTTTGGGATTAATGGCCAGTGCATTCTGAAAGATGTTCAGGGCTGAGGTCGCGTTCCCCAGCTGCCACTGGATCACACCCAGATTGTTAAGAGCCTGTGCATTTTTTGGCTTGAGCCACAGAACACGTTCAAATAGCCTGACTGCTTGCTTGATCTCTCCCCGGCTGAAACATTCCTCGCCCATGCGCAGGAGTTCTTCAATGCCTTCCTGTTCCGTAATTTTTCGGGTCAATGTGTAGCCGGTATCGTCTGAACTCCTATTCGAGGGTGTGACAAAACGTGACCATTTTCTGAGGAAATGATCACGGTCGGATTCAACAGATGCACCGTAGTTGTTGGTGATGCCCCTCTGAGTGCAGCTGCCATCATGATGTACAAACACATCCCGGGCAATGATATGACGATAGCCTGCCAGGTGTGAGCGTAAGCATAGATCGTCAATCTCGTACGCGCCACACCCATAGCCTTCATCAAACCCTCCTATGATATCAAGGACTTTTCGGCGAATGAGCATGCAGAATCCGTTCAAGCGCCATTCCTGGGCGACCTTTCCGTCATGAGTCTGCTGGAAATCGGCTGCATAGGCATGCATGCCCTCCAGATCATTCCCATAGGGCACCCCGCTCACGAGTTGGGATCCTGAGGTGAAGTTGGTCATGGGGCCAACCACCCCGGTATTTGAATCGGGATAGATTTTCATCTGGTCGATCATACCGGAAAGCCAGCCTTTCGTCACGACAACATCATTATGAAGAAGGAGAATATAGTCGCCTGTGGCGGCTTCGATTCCCCGGTTGAGTCCCTTTGCAGAACCGAGGTTCTTGCCGTTCTCAATGAGTTTTAAAGCGTTATTCTCCTTGACGAGGTTTCTGAGCCACTCAAGTGTTCCGTCTTCGGATCCACTGTCGACGAATATGATCTCGTGGGGCTCGGGGGTATGCATCTGAATGCTCTCGACACACCTCTTCGTAAAGTCGAGTCCATTGGAGGTGAGGATAACAATGGATGTCCGTTCCTTGTGATGATGCCTGTCGTGCCTGACTTGGTCTAAAGCTGATGAGTGTCGCACTACCGGCTTTGACCGCAGTTTGCTGACTCTCTTTATTACGACATCTGCGGCTTGGTCCCAGGTGAAGTTTTTCCGTATGAAGGATGCAGATTGAATACCCTTGGCTGCGGCTTCTTCCCGATTAGTCGCCACATGTTTCATGAGCATTGCCAGACCATCTTTGTCAGGCTCGGCCAGCCAGGGGAAATCGACCGTGACGAGGTCACCGATCCGCTTTTCCTTCAGTCTCATCTCCTTTGCTGGAATGAGGTAGGATGTGGACTCATGGCAGAAGTCGAGAGCCGCTCCGTGTCCTGTCACGATGACTGGACGCCCGCTGGCCATGGCTTCCGCGATGGGCAGCCCGAAGCCTTCACCCCGATATGGGTGAACGAGGCAGTCACATGCACGGTAGAGTCCTGCAATTTCTTCTGAATCAAGCGTATGCTCGATATACTCGATCTCCGGACATCCCGGATCGGCCTGGAGTTGGGTGATCATATCCTTTGCCGTTTGCCCCTTGTAGAAGGTCTGCCCCCCCATGTCCTTGATGACCAGACAGACATCATCCCGGGATGAAAAGGATTTTGTATAGACATCAAGCAGAATATCAATGCCCTTGCGTGGAATTGTGCCCCCGACGAAGAGGAATTTGAATGTTTTCTTCGTGTTGAGCTGATAGGGGGGATTGTCGGGATTGAACAGATCGATGTTCACCCCGTTGGGTACGACGAATACCCTTTCAGATGGAACACCGCTGCTGATGTAACAATCTCGAACGTAATGGCTGGGAACCCATATCTCGTCAACGATTGTGGCCATATGACGAACCCATTCTTGAGGGATACTCCCGAATTCCCAGGGTTGTATCATGACCCAATGCCCCTCAGCCGGGGGATTGAAGTCAGGTGGCCACTGATGACGGACATGAACGTCGGCAGGACCCGAAAGGGGTTTCTTTGTCTTCTTAACGATCGGTTTGAATCGTGGTTCTTCCTTGGGTGTGAACTGGTCCTTTTCGTAGGGTATGATGGAAACCTCGCATCCCTTCTCGATGAGGCGCAGACACAATTCCCGGTTGACGAGGGCAAGAGAGTGGTGGACAAGCTGAGAACCTTCCCAGCAGATCTTCAGATCTGCACTTGATGGGAACCTGTCCTGCCATGCGGCGTTGAATGATTCCCGGAAGGACTTGAGGTCCTTCACGATAGTGATCTCCTCCCAGGGTTCGAGGAAGACATAATCGGAAGTATCCTTCCAGTTCTTCAGGTCCTCCCCTCTGAGGGCGTGGAACACAAACGTTGGTATGCCGGCCAGCGATGAGAATGTCTTGCCCCACGAGTCGGCACCGATGAAGAAATCGCTGGCTGCAATGAGCTTCATCTGCTCGTTGAAGGAATAGCTTCTCTTATCGATGGCGTTTCCCAAGCAGGGGTATTCAGGGGCTTCATCGGGTGTACCGATGATGATCGGCTTAACCCCTTTCTTTTCCAGGTACGTGATCATACGGTGCCAGTCCTTGGTGTCCAGGGCATTGCGTTTGCTGCCCACCATCCCCTTCAGGCTGCCCCTCGGCTGGATAGTCACCTGTAGCTCCTCAAGGCGATTCTTCTTGAAACCTGTCGCCCACTGAGGTCTTTTTTGTATGCCATAGGCCTTGAAGATGTCGAGGTCAGCGCTCCATTCCCGGTAATCCGCTTTTGTCGTGGGAGTCGCCCCGAGCCCCAGGCAGATATCGGATGATTTGAAAAATGTCCGGGACGTGAAATGCCAACGATGATCCTCGGGGAAGGGGATGAAGTAGACCTTTTTCAACTTCGGAAATGCATCAAAGAAGGACCTCATCATGCCTGTTGAATTCGAGATGCTGACGATCGTCTGTTCCGGGTCGTGGTCGTAAAACGTTGAAAGCAGCAGCAGGGCGTCACCGGATCCGCCATAATGAACGTAGCAGGGGGGAAAACTCGATAGGATGTGGTGCATCCTGACGATTTCTTTCCCGTCGATTTCCGGCCAGAAGTTGTCCGACAGATACACATACCTGCCTTCCTCTTTCTCAATGAACGCCTCGAGCTCATAGGCATAGAGGTCTTGTTTCCATAATTTGTAGAACAAACGGGCGGCCTTGGCATTGAACTCATCAATAACGTCCCTGGAAAGGCTTGACTTGCCTTCATGATGGATCACGACACTTCCCGGTTCATAGAATACCCGTCTGCCCGCTCTTCGGGCCTTGAAACACAGATCAGTGTCCTCGAAGTACATACCGTACCTTTCCTCGAAGCCCCCGATCCGCCTGAAGAGTTCATCCCTGATGAAAAGACATGCACCCGTAACAGCATGGACATCCTCGGGTACATTGACGCGGGGATCATCTTCCGGCGCACGGAGGTGTCGATGCAGCGGCCAGACCGCATAGGTCGGGTTTACATCTCTGTAGAACTGGATTCCACAATGCTGGACTGTGCGGTCCGGATACAGAAGTTTGATGCCGATAATCCCGATGGATTTGTCGCTTTCGAATCTTTCGAGGGCTCGATCAAGCCATCCCGGTAAAGGTTCTGTATCGTTGTTTAGAAAGACGAGATAATCCCCTTGCGCGATGTCGGCTCCCTGGTTGCATGCCTTTGCAAAAAGGAGATTCTCCTTGTTCGTCAGGGTCTTCAACTTCGGGTATCGCGTGCGGGTCTTTTCAAGAAATTCATGGGTTCCATCACTCGATGCATTGTCGACAACGATGATCTCGGATACCCTTTCCAGAGGAGTGTTCTGATATAGGGCTTTCAGACAACGTGAGGTGAATTCCACCTGGTTGAAAACCGGAATGATAATGGATGCCGACAGTTCAGTATCGTTATATTTCGATGTAATCTTTGATTCGCTGCGCTTAGGAGTATCAGGAACAGCGTGTGTCTTTTCATGGGTCTGTGAAGAGGTTTGAGTTGTGAGGCAATCAGACTTTACATCCAGAGGTTTCTCGAAGAGATAGCAGTTCGCGTTGATCTGTTCCAAGGTGAGATTGAATTCCCCCGCGAGCAGAACAAGAGAGCGTTCTGAATGGACAAGGCAATGGCCAATAGCGGGGCTGAGATACTCCCATGTCTCGAGATCCTGGCCATTCCAGTAACTGCTTTCCACATACAGCCTGCCGCCGGGCTTCAGTACTCGATGAAAATCCCTGAAGTGGGCAAGCGGATCATAAAGGTGTTCTATAACTTCCACCATGTTGATTCCGTCGATACTTTCGTCAGGGATATCTTTAAGTTGCAGCTCAGTGTCCTGATCGATCTCCAGGCATTGAATACCCTTGGACGCCAGGAATTTTCCATATTCTCCCTGGCCGCAGCCGAAGTCCAGTACCTTCTGTACAGTCAGGGAACTGCCTCGTGTAAGGTGCGAGAGTCTTCTGTTGTCAAGTTCTGTCCTGTGCCTGCCATCATTTCCCTGATTCTCAGTGATAAGAACCTTGGGATCGATTGATGGGGTAAATACGGATTCACAGTTCGTGCAGGTGTAATAGGGATGATCAAGTTTTGTGACACAGTGATAAGCGATGCATCCACAGACCGGGCAGGATTTCCGGTTTGTGGTAGATGCATCATTCCCGGCAAGTTTTTGCAGTGCCCCGAGGGCTTCGGCATCATTAGGGCATCTAGCAAGAATCTCCTTGTATAGGGTCTCAGCCTCCATATTCTGACCTTTTGCTGCATAAAAGTCGGCAAGATTCATTCTCGCATCTGTCAATGTATCGTCGAGTTCGATCGCCTTATGGAAAAGTTTGGATGCCTTGTTTCCCTCCCCAATGAGGTAGTACAATGCACCCAAGTCATTGGTGATCTCGGCATCACCAGGATCGAGTGCCAAGGCTTTTTCGAGTTGTACGATGGCCTGATCTGTTTTACCCTGATGATGCCTGAGTATAGCAAATTGTTTTAATGTACGAGGATCATTTGGATAATAGGATATGGCATCATAAAGGTGCTTCTCTGCCTCCTCAATGCGGCCGCAAGAGATATAGACATGTGCGAGTATGAGTAACAGTCTGCCATCAGAGGGATTGGTTAAGAGCTCTTTCTCCATCTTGGCAATGGCATCATCGGATCTACCGTTGGCCAGGAGATTTCTTATCTCATCGTACCAAGTAGCTGTCGATTGATCCGCTGTTTTCAACGGTTGATTCTGCTGTGGTGATATACTGGCATTATCAACTTTTTTCGATTTTTTAGAACGTAGTGCAATGGTATCTTCAGTATATACTTTTGTTATGTTAATCATCTCAACAAGTGCGTTGAGCTTTTCATGGTTCACAAGTATATTTGATCCGGGTTGTTCCCTTGAGGCGTCTTCCAGATAAGAGACAAGCAGGTCGACACCTTGATTCGCGTCAAAAAGATTAATAGCATGTTTTTGCAGTATCGATGCATTCTCAGGATTATACCGTTTTATTTCGTTAATTATTTCCTTAACGTTGTATTGTTTACCATAGAGACGACCCGAAAAATTGCATGTCATCAGTTCGCAGATGTTGTCGGGTGTCACCATACCATCCCCTCCTTGATAGTCGAAGATGATGGGGATTTTCCCGCACATCATTGTTTCGATAGCACCTCTTCCGAGTGTAAAAACGATATCTGCCTCGTTCAGCCTCGCTGCCAAGTCATTCTGGTGAATCGATCCTGGTTTCTCACCAATATGATAGCAGTTTATGTTTAATGCCACACAGGCCTTCATGATAGTATCAATTTTACTCCTATCAATTTTATAGCTATAGATGGCAGCTGATTGTGGATATCGATTCAGGATTCTGGCTGGTTTGAATTTGCGCGAATCCACAATGTTTCGGAAAATAGTAATATCTGCTTCATCTATGCCTTTCCGAATCAGGTTTGCTCTCACTTCTTCGCTGATTGCGAGATATCTATGGATGTTTAAATCAACAATAGGTGGTTGTTCCAGAAATGGTATTACTCCGAGAGAAGCAAAGACCATCGGCAGTTGTGGAAATTTATGACGCACTTCGAGAGCGATGGTGTGATGCTGGACATATGCAGCATCAAACTTGGTTCGGGAAAGTGTATTTAGATCCGTGTATAACTTTGCCACACCGTTGAACAGGGGAGTAAAACTCGGATTGATGTACTTTGCATAGATTGAGACAATGTGATTCTTCTCTTTCAGACATTGAGCGATAGTTAAAAGGGTTATCTCTGAACCGGTAAAACCGAAGAGATGATTTGTAGCAAGAAGGATGCAATGTCTTCTCTTGCGGTGATTTCTTTTTATGTCTACCTCTGATGGGTTACTGCTCTCAAATTGTTTTAGCGGAATCAAAATGGTGGAATCTTTACTTTTGTCTTCCCATCTAATTAATGGATTGCCAAAATCTGATACACCGTCGTGTACGGCTTTGCCCTTCCTTGCTTTCCACTTTTTTGAATACATTGGAAAGTGCTCAGCATAATACCGACAGGTTTCTTCCCATTGTTCAATTGATATTGATTTTCCATAGTGCCTGACAACCCCCCCAGGACCCATCATCTTTATGTTTCCTCTCTGCAAATCCGGTTCTCTTTGGTCGGGAAGGTGCCATTTTGGCTTCGCTCTCTTTCTGAAAAGCATTAAGATGTCTCTATATTCCGGACCGATCCAATCTCGAAGGGGAATCAAGTCGCCATTGTATTTCCTATGGACATCGGTCGGCGTAATATAGAAATCAAATAATCTTAAGTAGATCGCATCAATTGTTTCATCATCCAGTAAGGATTTATATAATTCTACCCGCTCATCAGCATCGAAATATAGAAACCAGGTATTATCTGATTGTTTCGTCTGAGCCATTTGATAGATGGACTCCCGATTCTGCCATTCTGCTCTTGCTCTATCATTGTCCCATGTTGGAGAAAAGATGGACCCTTTAACAGCTGGATGAGTAGAGATTATTTCTCTGGTCTTATCAGTTGAGCAATCATCGTAAACATAGATACCACCATCACAGATCTCACTGTAGTAATCTAATGTATCCTTAATAATTAACTCTTCGTTCCTAACTCTTGTAATTCCTATTAACATGAAAAGCCTCCTGCAACCCTGGTGCTTCTTTTGATATCAATCTTCTAAAAAGCTGTTGTCTATTAAGGTGCATCGTTATTATTTTCTGTCTATTGTCTCTAGCTGCTAAGAATGCCACGAGTTACATGCAGCACAACGTTCACAGAAGTTCTCAATAGTCTTTTGTAATTGAATTGTCTGATTCATAATCTCGCTCAGGCGCCTACACATTGATAGTCTACTCCTGTTGAATAATTACCTCTTTATTTGTTTGAGTTAGCAAGATGCATGCCCCTGAATAATATCTTGAAAAACAATGAATTATAGGCTTCTTGATTGGCTTGGTAGAGTCAATTAATTGACTAAGCGACAAATTACTATCTTTTGTCATATTATAAAACGAGCCTGTTCTTCAGGTGCGTATACACAAGTAGTAAAAAAATATTAAAGTATTTTTTGCCATCGCCGATCAGAGAGATTGAAAGTGAAAATCTATGAAGGGAGGTAGATGAGTAACAGGGTCTGATCAGGACCTGAAAAACTGATCAAAACAACAAAACGACCAAGGATGGTCGAAAACCTAAAAAATCAAGGAGGATTCAATTATGGCACTTCGTATTAACACCAACGTCGCAGCACTCAATGCACACAGGCAGCTTCTTGGCACCGAGCAGTCCCTCAACAAGAGCATGGAGAGGCTTTCCAGCGGTTACCGCATCAACAGCGCAGCAGATGATGCAGCAGGCCTTGCCGTTGCCAACAGGCTTCGTGCAGAGGTCAGGTCATTGAATGTTGCCTCAAGAAACGTGAGTGAGGCGAGTTCACTGCTGAAGATCGCTGAAGGAGCGGCTAATGAGATCGAGGGTATCCTGGAGAGGATGAAGGAGCTTGCAACCCAGGCAGCTTCAGCCAATACCTCTACCACGGACAAGGCGAAGCTGGATGCGGAATTTCAGGCATTGATCGATGAGATCGACAGGATCGTCGATGACACCGAGTATCAGGGGACAGCACTCTTAGACGGCAACTTCTCCGGTACCTTCCAGGTGGGTTCTGGTGATACGTCCGGCGTGGATACACTCAATGTGTCCATCAGCAACCTAGACAGCACCAGCCTTACTGTTGGGAGTGATGCTCTTACTTCTGCAGCTACTGCTGTCACTGCCATCACCCATGTTGATGCTGCAATCGATACCTTATCCACTAACCTTGGTAATATCGGTGCTGCTATGAACAGGCTCGATTACACCTATTCGAACATCCAGGTGTCCATCGAGAACTTCTCGGCTTCAGAGTCGGTCATCCGGGATGCTGACATGGCGTCTGAAATGGTTGACTTCACCAAGAACCAGATTCTGCTGCAGGCTGGTACAGCCATGCTTGCCCAGGCAAACATGTCCTCACAGGTGGTTCTCTCCCTGTTTGGATAATCACAAACATGGTGATTTGCGGGGGAGAAGATCTCCCCCGTGAACTCTACCTTGAAAGGCAGGTGTGGTCATGAAGATAGATAGTCTTCAGATGCTTCCAATAGAAACGGCCAAGTTCTATCCTGCCACCCACAATCCTCAAGGCTCCCCTGAATATCCCATCGAGACCAGAGAAGCCTCTGAACAGAAGAAAAAATCACTTCAGAAAGAAAACGAAACTACCGAAGAGATTTTCAACAGAATTGAGGAGATCAACATTCAGCTCGAGTCGACGAACAGGTCCATACGGTTCAGTGTCGACGAGAGCTCAAAGGATATTGTGGTGAAGATAGTTGATAGAGACAGTGGTGAACTGATTAAGCAGATACCACCTCAGGAAGCACTGCAATTGAAAGATCGGATACAGGATGTGCTGGGCCTCATTATTGAGGAGATAGCATAATCCTGTGGGTCTCGTCTGGAAGGAGTGAAGCGTGTCGGTATACATATCAGGTCTTTTATCGGGTCTTGACTGGCAGAGCATCATCAGCGAGCTTATGGAGGTTGAACGAAGACCGATCGACCTGATGGAAGAGAAAAAAGAGTCGATCAATGAACAATACAGCGCCTGGACACAGGTGAGATCGAAACTCTTGTCCTTCAAAACCACCGCTTCGTCACTGACAGACCGTGATGACTTCAATCTCTACACATCGACTTCCAGCATTACGGGTTCAAGCAAGAGCGTCCAAGAACTCATGAGTTTTACCATAGGCTCGAATGCCTCTCCTGGTTCGTACACCATAGAGATCGACACACTGGCACAGGCCCAGAAGCTTGGATCGAGAAGCTTTGGTACCATGACAGATGCCCTTGGGGTTGAGGGCGAGATCGTGATAAATGGACGGGCGGTCTCTATAGAGAGCTCAGACAGTCTTGCAGACATTCGAACAGCAATCAATGCGCTTAATTCAGGTGATAATCCCATTGGTGTTACGGCATCCATTTTTACTGCTGCCGGCGGTGAATATCGGCTGACACTCACTTCTCTTGAGACCGGTTCGGACGGCATAGAGATCTATAATGCCTCAAGCTCTGATGTCCTTGGCCTTCTCGGGTTTGCGGATACCTCAACGAGTCTGGCGCATGCGATAACGAATGGAGCCCAGTCTGCATTATTTACAGACTCCTCTGAAGCGGTGTCGACTGTGCTCAACCTGGGTACAGGACAGTCAGGGACCGTAACCATCGCGGGACAGAGTGTGGATATCGATCTCGCAGCTGATTCTCTGCAGGCAATCAGAACCAAGATTGATGCCCTTGCCGGGGTGAGCGCCACCATAGTATCTACTACGGACGGAGACGATACAACCTACACCCTGCAGATCGATGGAACTCAGGATCTTGTCGACAGTAATAATATTTTGCAGTCTCTTGGCTTCATAAAACAGGGTCTTTCTAATGTGTTGGGAGTCGGAAGCGATACAGCGAACACGGTAAACGGTGAAGCGATCACAGAAGACACCCTGCTTGTAGATATCGATGGGTATAATACCTGGACATCGGGTGATTCCATCTCCATAAGTGGAACTGATCATGATGGGGGAGATGTAAGTTCAAGTTTTGCTATCACACAGACCTCAACGCTGGGAGATCTGCTTTCTGCCGTGGAATCAGCATACGGAAATACAGTGAGCGCCTATATCGATGCCACAGGAGCTCTGGTGGTAGAGGATAATGAGGTCGGAGAAACGAATCTTACGTTGACGCTGGATACGTCAGGCATAGCAAACGCGAACTTTGATTTCGGAACATTTGCTGCAGAGACGATACGGCAACGGGAGATCGTTACAGGAACAGACGCTCAGATAAGCATCGATGGGGTAACGATTACCAGGGCAACGAATCAGATTGACGATGTCATCCCGGGTGTAACGATGAATATCGTCGGAGAGGATGAAGGGGCAACAATCACCCTGAATATCGACCGGGATTATGATGGAATAAAGTCCATGATCTCCGATTTTGTTGATGCATACAACGAAGTCAACACCTATATCAAAGAGCAATTTGAATACAGTGAAGACAGTGATGAGACCAACCCTCTGTTCGGCGATGCCTCACTAATGAGTGTTCGCAGCAGTATCAGGAGTGCAATCCTCTCAGAGGTTACAGGGCTTGATTCAGAACTCGATCATTTGAGTCTCATCGGTATTACCATCGACAGGTATGGAACTCTATCAATAGATGACGCGACCCTTGACAGCGCCCTGAACACCAATTTCAACGATGTGGTGAATCTTTTCATTGCTCAGGGGAGCAGCACAAACAGCAATCTCTACTATATACTTTCAGATGAGAATACCCAGGCCGGCAGTTATGAGGTAGAGATCACGCAGGCTGCGACACAGGCTGTTACAACGGGTTCAGGTTTCAGTGGAACATTGAGCAGTGATGCAACCATAACCATAACGGATGATCAATCAAGAGAATCGATCATTTCACTCAGCGCCGGTTGGAGTATCAGTGATATCGTGAATGCCATCAATACAGGGCTGACCGAAGAGACCATGGGTGTCAGGGCGGTCAATGAGAATGGTGAACTCAAGATCTACAACGAAGCCTATGGTGATGAGAGCTTTACCATTTCTGTCTCGGGAGGAAACCTGGGAATAACCGACGGTACCTATGCAGGCAGTGATGTGGCAGGCAGGATCAGGGTTGAAGGGTCTGACACATGGATGACCATGACCGGAAACGGTCAGAATCTCACCGGCGACGATGATCAGGATGTGGAAGGACTGGTTCTGAATTATTCCGGCACAACCATCGGTACATTCGATTTCACGTTCACCACCGGTGTGGCAGAGAAACTGGACAGGACTCTCTATTCCATGACGGATTCCCTCGAGGGATATGTTGCCTACAAGCTGGATTCTCTTACCAATCAGATTGATACTATCGACACAAAGATCGAAAACATGGAACGGCGCCTTGAAAAGCGTGAAGAGATCCTGATGAACCAGTATATTGCAATGGAATCAATGTTGAGCACCCTGCAGGCCCAACAGGATTGGCTCACCAGCCAGATCGAGAGTCTGACTTCAAACTGGGGATGATCTCACGCTGAACAAGTAAGATGAGTAGAAAATATCGGGATGGCTCTCTCTTCCTCTGGTGCTTGATTCAGCGTATATTACCTGTACTGATATAATCGTTCTATGTGGCTCTTCGATGCCTCGAATCTCCGAGCAGATTATTTTTTTATCCGCTGGACCGTATGGACCACATCACCCGTTACGAGCACGATGTCTCCGTTTTCATCCTCTTCCATCATCAGGGCCAGGGCGTAATAGGCGGCACGGGTAAAGCGCACCCTCATCCCGTCTTGCAGCGTGCAGTACATGACATTGTTCTCGCCGATACTCAAGGTTGCGGGATCAAGCTTATGGACCGCGGCGGTGTTGAGCAGAACTGATAATCCATTGCGGGTGTCTCCGCGAATAGAGGCAACGACAAAGGGGGTGTCCTCGACCTCGACATAGCAGACCTCGGGTTCTATAACGAGCCGGTATCTGCCGGCTTCATCTTTTTCAAGGGCGTCACAGAAGGCACTCAGGATCTGAGGGTTGATTATTTCCTTATCTTCATAATACCAGTGACCGTCCTTGTCTATGCGGATGGCGCAACCGGGTGTGACATCTCTGAGTTCGGTATGCATACGTACTCCCTTTCCTTAAATCATCCTGTGACCATAGTACCATATTTTGTGCAAAAAAACATCCCGGGTGCACGTATTCTTATGGATTATTAATCCCTTGACTATATCGAGTTAAGAATGCAAAGTAATTTACCATATACCATACTATATGATGTATAAGGGAAGTTTATGGCGAAAAACGATAAACAAGAGATGATCATAGATGCTGCTCTCGAGGTCTT
>Ga0116164_10000891_pt1 | contig 23825 bp, 23 predicted proteins | sample AD_UKC109_MetaG_FD_89888 | JGI IMG/M metagenome (GOLD analysis project Ga0116164, IMG submission 89888) | Active sludge microbial communities of municipal wastewater-treating anaerobic digesters from Hong Kong - AD_UKC109_MetaG | ecosystem: Engineered > Bioreactor > Anaerobic > Digestate... | reverse complement strand
GCTCCGTTTCAACTCGGCGGGCGTGTCGTTTGCCGCCACGCGCGCCGTCAAGCCGACGATCTGCGCCATGTCGTCCAGCTCGGCGGTCAGTCTTTTCAGCGTTTTGGATGCTTCCAGCGCATAGTTGCCCGGCAGCGCCAAGACGCACACCGCATCCGGCTTGTGCGTGAATATGGTTGAAACGGGATCGCCTTTCATGTCGATTGCGCGCTTCTCGACCGTGGTGTCGCTCGTTTCCGCGCCGCCTTTCAGCTCCGCATAATAATAGTTTCCCTCGTCCCCGCGGAGCGCCGCGGCGACGATTTCGCCGTCCTCCCCGAGCAGACCTTCGTGCCGCAGCTGCGCGGCGACGGCGAGAAACGTTTTTACCGTGTTCGCTTCTTTCATTCCTTTACGACCTCCTGTGTAAAGCGCTTTCCGTTGGCGGATTTATAAACGTCGGAAAGCGAGCGGTAGAGCTGCTGATACTGGCCGAACAGCTCGTCGTAAACGGCGCCGTTCGCTTCGTTCGGCCGGAACGTCGAGCTGACGCGCACAAAGCTCTTTGCCGACGCAAAGTCCGGCAGCTCCCCAAGGCCGATCAGCGCGACGACCGCCGCGCCGACGGCGCCCGCGTTGCGCGGATTTTCCACAACGTGGATGTTGCGCCCCGTCACGTCGGCAAGGATCTGCATCCAGCCCTTGTCCAGCGCGCCGCCGCCGATGATGCGGATATCCTCGCAGGCAAAGCCGTAATCCGCTTTGAAATTCTGCAAAATCCAGCGGATGTTGTAGGCGATCCCTTCGTAAACCGCGCGCATGAGATGCTCGCGCGTGTGCACCATGCTGATGTTGAACAGCGTCGCGCGCGTGGTCGTGCTTGAAACCGGGCACCGTTCGCCGAGCATCCACGGCGTGCAGATCAGCCCGTCGCTTCCCGGCGGCACCGTTGCGATCACGTCGTCCATAAAGTTGAACACGCCGCTGCCGTACTGCTCCTTTTCGTGGCGGAAGAACTGGTCCCGAATCCACTCGATGTTCGCGCCGGCGGATTCCGTGATCCCGGCGATCAGGTTCATGTCCGGGTCGGCGCTCTGGATCGCCGCCGCGCCGTGCTTAAACGTATCCTTCGTTCGCGTGGACGCCGCCACCCAGGCCGACGTGCCAAGGTATACGTGCACGTCCCCGTCTTCCTGCTGCCCTGCGCCGACCGCCGCGGCCTGCACGTCGTCGCAGCCGCCGAACACCGGCGTCCCCGCGGGAAGCCCCGTCTCCTTTGCCGCCTGCTCCGTTAAGCCGCCGACGTTGTCTGTGCTTTTCACCAGCGGCGGAAGCTTCTCCATGTCGATCCCCGCCATCGGCAAAACGCTCAGCCATGTCTTCTTTTTCAGGTCGAACCCGTAGCTGGACGCGCCGGAGAGTTCGGTCACCATCCTGCCTGTGCAACGGAATTTGAGGTACCCGTTTACGTCGAGGATGTGGCGCGCGTTGTTATAGATCTCCGGGCGTTCCTGCTTGAGCCAGATGATCTTGGCGATGCAGTCCTTCCCCATGATCGGCGTTCCGGCGATCATCGTAAAGATCTTTTTTCCGCCGAGTTTTTTCATGATCCCCTGCGCCTGCTTTTCCGCGCGCCCGTCCACCCAGGTGATGTTCGGGTAGAGCGCCTTGCCTGCGCCGTCGACCGGGATCACGCCCTGCGCCTGCGTGGAAAATACGATCCCCGCGACGCTCTCCGGCGAAATTCCATTGTCCTCTACAACGCGGCGGCTCGTTTCGCAGACGGCCCGCCAGTAATCCGCGGGGTCCTGCTCGACCCAGGCCGGGTTGGGATAGTGCGTCGGATACGGCGCGCTTGCCGTCGCGCGGATGCTGCCGTCAAAGCGGACCAGCACCGCCTTGTCGGAGCTGGTACCGATATCGTGCGCAAGAATATAGCGGTCCATCTGTCTTCCTCCTTTTTATTTATCGGTCGCCTTTTATCGGACGCCTGTGTCCTTAACTTGCTTGAATACGGTCTCAAAGCGCTCCAGCGCGTCATCGATCACTTCGTCGGTGTCCGCCAGCGACGTGTAAAGCCGGCTTCCGGCGAGCGTCACGATTCCGTTTGCCATGTAAGCCGCGCCCATGCGTTCCATGGATTCCTTCCTGCGCGTCATCATGTCCTTGTTGCGTAAGAGTCCGATCGCGGACTTGACAAAGCTCATGGACGAATAGTCGAAGCTCATCGCGCCCGTGCATTCGAGGTGCACGATCGATCCCTGATTGTAGGCCACGAACGGCAGACCGTATTGCCCGATCAGTTTCTTGAGTCCGTCGGTGAGCTTGTCGCCCTGTTTTCCCGCGATCTCGCAGGCGTTCGTGCGCTCGATCTCGCGGATGGCGGTATAGCCCGCCAAAGACGAAAGCGGGTTCGCCGCCAGCGTCCCGCCGACGTACGCGCGGTGTTTGCCGGTCGCGACGCCCGCCGCCATGAGCGACGCGTATTCGCGCTTGCCGCCGACGCCGCCCGCCGCGGGATATCCGCCCGCGACGATCTTGCCGAACACGGTCAGGTCCGGCACGATGCCGAAATAGCCCTGCGCGCCGCCGAGCGCAACGCGGAACCCGGTGACCACCTCGTCGAAGATCATCAGCGCGCCGTATTTGTCGCAAAGCGCGCGGACGTTCGCGTTGTATTCGTGCGCAACCGGGCGCGTCCCGCTCTCCGGGCCGACCGGCTCGACGATGACCGCCGCCGTGCCGCCCTTGAGACGGTTGCGTTTCAGCATGCGTTCGAGCATGTCGAGGTCGTTCGGCCGCACTTCGTCGGTGAGCGAGTAGCACGCGTGCGGAATCCCGTGGGACTCTAACAGCGCGCGGCTTCCGGGAATTTTCAGCCCGTACACCATCTGGTCCGACCAGCCGTGATATCCGCCGCCGATCTTGACGATGCGCTTTTTCCCGGTCGCGATCCGTGCGATCCGAAGCGACGCCATCACGGCCTCCGTGCCGCTGCCGAGCATGCGGAACATTTCGACCGCGGGCATGTGCTTGTGGATCTCTTTAGCGATCAGAAGCTCCGCCTCGTGCAAGAGGCCCGTGACCGGCCCGCAGTCGTTGAGCAGCTCGATCACCGCTTTGCGGACGACCTCGTTGTTGCTGCCGAGGATGGTCGGCCCGCCCGCCTGTAAAAAGTCGATATACCGGTTGCCGTCGGCGTCGTAAAGGTACGCGCCGTTGGCTTTCTTAATACAGATCGGAAACGGTTTGTTAAAGGCGAGGTTATGCTGAACGCCGCCCGGGATATAATCCTTCGCCTCCTCGAATACAGCGTGGGACTGTTTGCATTGCTCGTTAAAATAGCGCAGCACGTCCTGCTCGTAATATTCGCTCGAAATCTCATAGATCGACGTGTCCGTCAGCTTTTTCAGTCTGCCGTTGATCTCGTTCGGATCGTCCCAGCGGCTGATTCCGCAGTTTTCCATATTCATTTCCTCCATACTTGTTAGTCTATTCATACGGCATGGACGTTTTTTCCGTGTCGCTTCCGCTCCTGTGCCCGATTCGCCTGGTTACGCAGGCAGCGCTTCCAGATGCAGCAGGTATTTCAGCATCGTATGCATGTCTCCGCGCATGCTTTTGGCGTCAAACGGCAGCCCGTGCGCGAGCAGATGGTTGACCTGTCCGTAATACAGCCCCATCGTCATCTGCGCAAGCATCTCCGCCGAGACGGGCGCGTCCGCCGGGAACGCGCCGAACTCGATCGTATAATGCCGCGCGATCAGCCGCTCGATCTCGCCGACGCGTCCGCTCTCACCGCCGAGGATGGTCGCGTTGGTCATCCGCGCCATCACGCGCGGATAGTTCACCGTGTCTGCAATCAGCCGGTCGAACAGCGCCACGATCAGTTTCAGGCCCCGGAGTTCCGAGTGCTCGCAAAACTCGATCAGTTCCCCGACTTCCGCGACCGCGAGCGCCGTCTGCAGTTCGCCCGCGTCGGCAAAGTGGTTGAACACGGTCGTCCTGCAGACGCCAGCTTCCCGCGCGACGTCGTCAAACGGGACGTTGCCGACGCCGAACTTTTCGTACAGCCCTTTCGCCGCGTGCAGAATCGCCTTTCGCGTTTTCATGCGTTTTCGCTCGCTCATACGTTTTCCTCCTCTGTATCCGCCGCGGTTTTCTCCGCGCCGCGCTGCGCCCTTGCGTTCGAATTGATGCTGCTGCGGAATACGACCAGCCGGTCGAAGAGAAACTCCGTCGTTAAATTGATCAGCATCGTTCCGAACAGTACGATATACGCGTTCCAGCCGATGTTGGTCAGCGCGGTGCCCCACAGCGTGGAAGCCGGCGTAAACACCGCGTAATAACCGGCGACCTTCAGCATCGCGACCGGCACGTTGTTTGCGGATTTAAACGTAAATTCGCGGTTCAGCGTGAAGTTCCACAGCACGCTGAGCACAAGCGCCGTCAGATAACAGGGCCAGTACGGCCACTTGATGATCTCGTGCAGCAAGGTGAACGTCAGCGTCTGGATCAGGCCCGCCGATGCGGAGAACAGCACGAATTTTATAACGCGTACGGTCTCTTCTTTCTTCTGCGTTTGCATTCCGCCAGCTCCTTTTTGATTGATGATTGATTGAACTGCTTTTTGTATTTCAATTTGGATTTTAGTACAAAAATAAATATACCACACCGTCTGGTTCCAGTCAATAACAACCGCGCGTCAACATTATTTTACCGAAAGTCTACCGGTATAAACTTGTATTTTGCATGTCGTTCTGATAGTATCCGTCTTAACTTGTTATCTGTTTTGGGGAGACGTTGAAATGAACAAAACATTCGATCTTGAACAATATCTGACCGACGGCGTGGAGAGCATCGTCTCCGACGCGATGAAGGCCGCCCTGAAGAATCCGAAAGAGTCCGCGTTCCTGCTGCAATATGCCGCGTTTGCAAAGCGCGCCGCAAAAGTACGCGCGCGCCATGCGCAGGCGGGACGGCACGTGCCTTCCTTTCTGATCGCCAGCATCACAAGCCGCTGCAACCTGCACTGCGCCGGGTGCTATGCGCGCGCAAACCACCTGTGCGGCGACTCCGGCGACAGCGGGCAGATGACCGACGATCAGTGGGACGGCATCTTCGCGCAGGCGGCCGAAATCGGCATTTCCTTCGTACTGCTCGCCGGCGGTGAACCGATGCTGCGGCGCGGTGTGATCGAACGCGCAGCGGCACATAAGGATATTCTGTTTCCCGTCTTCACGAACGGCACCGTGCTGGACGCGGCGCTCGTCGAGCTTCTGGACCAAAACCGCAACCTCATCCCGATCGTCAGCATCGAAGGCGGCGAGGCTCAAACCGACACGCGCAGGGGAAGCGGCACGTATGCGGCGCTTCATGGGAGCATGCGCGCATTCAAGCAGCGCGGCATCTTCTTCGGCGCATCCATAACGCTGACCACGGCGAACCTGAAGACGGTCACGAGCGACGAATTTTTAAACGATTTAAAAGAAGACGGCTGCAAAATCGCCTTTTACGTGGACTATGTGCCCGCCGATCCCGGAACGGAGTCCCTTGCGCCCGGCGAATCCGAGCAGGCGTTTCTTGCAGATCGCCTTGCCGAATTGCGCGCAAAGCAGGACGGAATGGTCTATGTCTCGTTCCCGGGCGACGAACAGTTTGCCGGCGGATGTCTTGCCGCCGGGCGCGGGTTTTTCCACATCAATCCGTGCGGCGGCGCGGAACCCTGCCCGTTCTCCCCTGTGTCGGACACCAGCGTTACGGACGTTTCGCTTCTCGACGCGCTGAATTCGCGTCTTTTCGTCCGTTTGCGCGCAAGCGAGCTGTTGAAGGAGCATCACGACGGCGCGTGCGCGCTGTTTGGACACGAGGACGAAGTGCGCGGAATGTGCGCCAAAGAATAAGTAAAAAACTCGGTGAAAACACATCCGAAGATTGTTTTCGGGTGTTTTATGCTTACTATGTCGTTGCCGGAACATGCAAAGTGCGGTATACTGGTTCACGTTTGAACCGACCGTAGAAAGTGAGAAATCTTATGCGCATGAAACTTGCCGACCGGGAACTGCCGGATTATACGAAGGGCGAGGAGATCTTCAACATGGTCTCGCATATCGCGGGCGGCGCGTTCGCCGTCGTCGCGCTTGTGCTGTGCGTGGTCAAGGCCGCAATTTCCGGCGACGTCTGGGCGATCGTTTCCGGCGCCGTTTACGGCGTCACCATGGTCGTGCTGTACTGCATGTCCAGCATCTATCACGGGCTTAGGCCGTCGCTCGGCAAAAAGGTTTTACAGGTGCTCGACCACTGCTCGATCTATTTCATGATCGCGGGTGCCTACACGCCGATCGTGCTCTGTGCGTTCCGTCCGCTTTATCCCGTACTTGCCTGGAGCATCTTCGGCTTTGAGTGGACGCTCACAGCAGTAGCCGTAACGCTCAACGCGATCGACCTCAGGGAATTTCGCGTCTTTTCAATGGTTTGCTATATCCTGATGGGCTGGGGCATCGTGCTTGCTTTTCCCTACGCGGTCCGTGCGCTGACGCCCGCCGGCTTCTGGCTGCTGCTTTCGGGCGGACTGGCCTATACCGTCGGCGCGGTCCTCTACGGAATCGGCTCCAAAAAGCGCTGGTTCCATTGCATGTTTCATGTGTTCGTGCTCGTCGGCAGTGTTTTGCAGTTTATCTCGATCTATCTCTATACGATGTGACGGCATGCTAAAAAGCCGTGTGCAATTTCATTTTGCACACGGCTTTTTTTTGATTTACAGAACATATTCCAGCTGGCAGTCGCAGGGCTCCGCCGCAACATGTTCTGCGCTGTATTCGATTGCCTCCCTGCATCCCATCGCGCGGTAAAACGCCTGCGTCTCAACGGCGGAGTGGCCGGAGATATAGAGCTTTTTTGCGCCTTGTTTGCGCGCCCAATCCGCGGCAAGCAAAAACAGCGCTTCCCCGATCCCCGCGCCGCGCGACTCTTCGGAAACATGCAGCGCCGGCATGTCGATATATTCATTCTTTTTCCCGAACAGCCCGGCGCTCACCGCGGAAAAGCCTTTCAGTTTTCCGTCGATCAAAGCGCAAAACACAGCGCCGCCGTTTTGAATCGTCCGCCTCAAATCCAGGCAGAGCACCTCATATTCCGCGCTTCCCCACCGCTCTTCAAACGCGATATCGCGAATGTGCCATGCGCCGTTTTCCTTTCGCCAGCACCGGGTAACGCTCTGGTGACGTTCAAACGCATTAAACAGCGCAGGCTCGATCTCGTCCATGCGCAGCATTCGGTATTCAATCGTTCCAGTTTCCTGTTTCAAACCGGAATCCCGCTTTTCAAATGAAAATGATGCCGCTCAAATTCGAGCAGGCCGTCGTCGCGCATTTTGCAGAGTTCGCCGCTCATGGCGCTCCGGTCCACGCCGAGATAGTCCGCAAGCTGCTGCCGGTTAAACGGGATATCGAACGAATCGCTCCCCGCCGCGATCGACTGGCTGGAAAGATAGGAAAGCAGCTTGTTCCGCGTCGTCCGCTTGGACATGTGCGAAACCTTTCGCGTCAGGGCGAGATTTTTCCGCGCGCTGTCGGCAAGCACGTTTTGAACGAGCCGCGTATGGAACGGGCAGGCGGAGGAGCAGACATCGAGCATGCGCCTGCCGTCGATCATCATGACGGTGCACACTTCGGCGGCGACGACGCTGACGCGCAGCGGCTCTCCCGGCAGAAACGCATACGCCTCGGCAAACAGGTCGCCCGGCCATGCGTCCGCAAGGATGCTGCGGTTGCCCCAGAAATCCTCTTCGATGACCTGCGCCCGCCCTAAGAGCACCAATCCGACGGCGGAAACGCTTTCCCCCTGCCGCAGGATCAATTCGTTCTTTTTAAAATCGCGATATGTGGGTGCGAGGCAATCCAGCAGACGCGGGAACTCGTCCTCTGTCGTTCCGCGAAATAAAAGCGTCTTTTTTAAAAAGCTGTAACTCGGGTTCATCGTTCTGTCCTTTTATATAGTTCAAATAGTTTTGTTGTATTTACAACCGTATTGTTGCTTATAGGATATTATACTGAGTCCACAAAGTCAAATAAACGAACTTGAACCGAAAGGAAGATTACGATATGATCCGTAAAATCATTCAGATCGACGAGAAGAAATGCAACGGCTGCGGTGCGTGCGCCTCCGCCTGCCACGAGGGTGCGATCGGTATGGTCGACGGCAAAGCGAAGCTGCTGCGCGACGACTATTGCGACGGCCTCGGCGACTGCCTTCCGGCCTGCCCGGCGGGCGCGATCACGTTTGTCGAGCGCGAAGCCGCCGCCTATGACGAAGCCGCCGTCAAGGCGAAAAACGAAAGCGCCGGCGGCTGCGAAACGCTGGCCTGCGGATGCCCCGGCACGCAGTCGCGCCGCATCGAGCGCGAAGACGCTGCTGAGCGGGAAAGCTGCAGCTGTTCTCCGCATGAGGCGCCGTCGCGCCTGAGCCAGTGGCCGGTCCAGATCAAGCTTGCACCGGTCAACGCGCCGTATTTCAGCGGCGCAAAACTGCTGATCGCGGCGGATTGCACGGCGTATGCGCGCGGGGATTTTCACGAGCGATTTATCAAAAGCCACGTGACGCTGATCGGATGCCCCAAGCTCGACATGGCGGATTATTCCGAAAAGCTCACGGAGATTTTCAGGCGAAACGACATCAAAAGCATCACGGTCGTGCGCATGGAAGTCCCCTGCTGCGGCGGGATGGAACACGCGGTCAAAACCGCGCTGGTCAACAGCAAAAAGATGATTCCATGGCAGGTCGTAACGCTCGGCACCGGCGGCGAAATACTTGAATAAACTGTTTTAAAGCAAAGCGCCCGTTCGATTATGAGCGGGCGTTTTGTGATCGCGATTCGTTTCTTGTTCGGGTGTCTACAGCAGCGCCGCGACGTCCTTTTCAATGCTCTCCGGCGTGTCCGCCGGTGCGTAGCGGCGAACGACGTTGCCTTCGCGGTCGATCAGGAACTTTGTGAAGTTCCATTTGATCCGCGCACCGAGCGTCCCCTTTTTCTGCTTTTTCAGGTACGTGTACAGCGGGCTTTCGTTCGCCCCGTTCACGTCGATCTTTGCAAACCGCGGGAACGTCGTACCATAGTTGAGCGTGCAGAAACTGTTGATCTCGTCGATCGTTCCCGGCGCCTGGTTGGCAAACTGGTTGCAGGGAAAATCGAGAATTGCCAGCCCCTCGTCCTTGTGCGCGTCGTAGAGCTTCTGCAGGCCCTCGTATTGCGGGGTAAAGCCGCATCCGGTCGCCGTGTTTACGATCAGGAGAACCTTGTTTTTGTATTGCGACAACGATACGCCGTTGCCGGACATGTCGTTTACCGTAAAATCGTACACCGTCATTTCGTTTCGTCTCCTTTCTCTCCGTCAATACCATTTTGTTCTATTGTAAACACTGTTGTCAATCGTTTTTTACAAGATATGTTGTTGCTGTTGTGACCGGTCAAACCGCCGAAACAACGGCCTCAGCGCATGACCCGTCATCCGTGATATAATGGGTCAAAAGCGGACGAAGCAAGGAGGAATAACGGCATGCTGCTGCGCGAATATACGCTCTCGACGGGGCGAAACAACTGGATCAATGTGACGAACCAAGTGCGCGAGGCGCTGAACGAAAGCGGCGTGCGGGATGGCAGCTGCCTCGTCTACTGCCCGCACACGACGGCGGGGATCACGATCAACGAAAACGCCGACCCGGACGTGGTGCGCGATCTTGTGTTCGCGCTGGAAAAGGCCTATCCCGACCGGCCGGAGTTTCGGCACTGCGAAGGCAACAGCGCCGCGCATCTCAAGGCAAGCGTGATCGGCGGCAGCGCGACGGTGCCCGTAAAGGACGGCAGGCTGATGCTCGGCGTCTGGCAGGGCGTGTATTTTTGCGAATTCGACGGCCCGCGCTCGCGTCGGTTTTTCGTGCAGGTGCAGGGGGAGCAGATATGAACAGCGTACGTATCACGGTATTGAAATGCGAGTTTTATCCCGACCTGGCGGAAGCATATCTCAGCGAGGGCGCGTCCGCCGGCGCATGCCCTCTTCAACGGGAGGGAGACGTGTTTGTTTACTCCGGCGGTGCGGAAAAGCCGGAAGGTCTCTGCCCCTGGGCGTGGATCGACCTGTACACGGCGGTCTCTTCGCTCTATGCGGGCGGGGACGAAAACACCTGGTACAAGAATGGAAGCACGCGTATCCTCTGCTGCACGGACGGGGTGCGCCCCGTGGTGTACAGGCTTGAGCTCGTCCGCTCCTGAATCGTTTGGGAGTATAAACCAATGATGCCAACGCGCAAAAGCGCCGGCTTTCGCTTGGGTTCAGGCGGCTGAGTCCCATCGCATTCGCCTTATCTTAACTTTGCGCCCTTCAGGAAGCGTAGAACCTGTTAAGGCCACCCGTGAATGCGGGTGGCCTTATTGTCAGGGGGATTCTCCTCAATGTTCGCTTATGCGATCTCCAGCTTGCGGGAAGTCGGGAGCGTTTCCTGCTTCTTCGGGAGCGTCAGCTTGAGAACGCCGTCTTCATACGCGGCCGAAACATCCTCGGTGCGGATGCCGGTCATGTCGAAGCAGCGGCTGAAGCTGCCGTAGCTGCGCTCGCGCTTGACGAAATTGCCCTTGCCGTCCTTCTCTTCCTTCTCGCCGGAGCGTTCGGCGCGGATCGTCATGGTGTCGCCTTCGATTTCGACGGCGATGTCTTCCTTTTTAAATCCGGGAAGGTCGGCTTCCAGGAGATAGTTTTCGCCGTTGTCGCGGATGTCCGTCTTGAAGTCGGTAATTGCAGTTTCCCCAAAGAAGCGGCGCTGCATATCGTCCAAATCTTCAAACGGGTTGTACCAGGTTAAGTTGCGCTTTCTGCCATACGGTACCAGTTCAAACATAGTCAATTCCTCCTTTGGAAAAATAAATCATAAATTTCTGCGCCGTCCCGCTGCGCGGTTTTAAGGTCGCCGCCCTGAACGGACGCTTCCTTTTCGGAACATCTGTATCATACGAAATCATTTTTACAAAAAAACAGAGGAATTGTAATGCAAATGTAAACTTTAGCACTCACCTCGTTAGAGTGCTGATAATCCATTTATTTTTTTCCGGTTTCCGTTCCCTTCCCCGCTCTCTTAATTCCGGCGCACAGGACGGCGAACCGCACGTCCACTTGAATTTTCCGTGCCCAATATTGTATACTGCGTTTAAATAACAGCCGGATTCCAGCAGTCAGTCTTTGTGTCAACTCCGATGGTCCGCATTATCAAACCGAAGGAGCGCCCATGAAACCGATTTTAAACTATATCGTCGCATCCCTGCTTTCGCTCGGCGGTTTTTCCGCCTTTTTTCTCAATCCGTATCGTCAGGGCTCCGTGGTCGTCGGCATCGTGCTGCAATCGCTCTGCGGCGCCGTCCTGTTTTTAGCTGCCGTCGAGCATAAAAACTCCTCCGCAAGGTTTGAAGCCTACGCAAAAGGCCGCAAATCGCCGATTCTTGTCCTGTTCCTTGTGAAATTTCTTCTGTATATCCTGTGCGGTGCATTGCTCATCTACGGCATCCAATCGGTGATTTTGCGCCTTGTTTTGTTCCTTATCATGTGGCTCGCCGCAATTTCGCTTGGCGAAAACATAAGTTTCTATCTCTGGCGTGCGCGCGGCAAAGCGTCGGCCGGTCAGCCGGCGGAGCAACCCGTCCGCGAGCGCTCGGAAAAAGAAGCGGAAGCGAATTGCCCGCAGGGAGCGCAGGCCGGCGGCTGCCCGAATGCTCCTGAAACGCGGGAAGCGCCGTTATCCGTGACGCCGGGCTCCGATCACGCACGCGCGCGTTCGCAGTCGTTGCCCGATCTGCTGCTTATCGGCCGTCTCAGGCGCGGCGACACAAGCGCCCTTCAGGAGGCGACCGGACATCCGAGCGCCCCTGCGCTCGCCGCAATTGAAGAGGCGATATGCCGGAACAACGGAAACCCGGATTCCGTCTTTTACCGCATGGACGGACGGCGCGTCTGTTCCTCAGCGTCCATCGACGCCGCAAAGCGCGAACTGCTGGACCTTGCGAAAAATGGGACGCTTCTTGCGGACCCGGCCTATTCGCAGTCGCTTATCGCAAGGCTCGGCAATCGAATGACCAGCACCCTCATCATGCGGGAGCTTGCGGCGACCGATCCCGCGGCGCTGTTCGAGTATCAGCTGCTCGGCGTTCAGATGCAGGTTGCGCAGCTTGTCGGCGACTGACGTTTTCGCCGTCCATATGCAGATATATAAAGCGACTCCCGGATCGATCGACAAGCGCTCCGCCACGGCCGAATTCGGGCCGGAAGCGGAGCGCATTTTTAACGTTTTTTCAGGAAATGTATGACTTTGCTTCTTTATTCTTATAAAAGGGCGCAGGTTCTTTTGTTGTTTTTCTTTTTGCTTTCTCGCGATAGCGGCTATACCGGCTGGTCGGTCAGCGACTCTCTCTTGACAAGGCGGATGACGACGATATACATCACGACGACAAACGCGAGGAACAGGACCGTCGACATCACGTCGCCGATCATGGCGCAGGCGTCGTAAAACCCGTGTAGCAGCACGGCGGAGAGATACGCCGCCCAGAGGTTGAGGGTTTTTTTCGCGTTGTTGCCCGTGTCGGCGCAGAGCTTCGCGCGGCCGTAAAACAGCCCCATGAACACCGCGAACCCCATATGCCCGGGAATCGCCAGCACCGCGCGGATCAGCGCGGTGGATAGCCCGTAACCCATCACGTAACTGATGTTTTCGAACGCCGCGAACCCGAGGGAGATAAACACCGCGTATACGATCGCGTCGAACCGGTAGTTGAAATTCGGGTCACGCCATGTGCGCCGCTTGAGGAAGAAGAATTTCGCGCCCTCTTCCACGACGGCGACCACCAGAAACGCCATGATGATCGTATACGCCGGGCTGTCCTCGGCGATGAACGCGGAAAGGATCCCTTTTCCGATCGATTCCAGCACGATCGCCACCAGCGCGGCGGCGACGCCGAGAAACACCAGCGAAATCAGCATCTGCGGAGGCTCTTTCTCGACCGTGTCCTTCCGGTAGATATAGCGCATCAAAAACAGCGCGGGGAGGATCGCCGCGACGATATAAATCGCGATGACGGCCAGTGCCGGCAAGACCAAAAACATATGCGTACCGCCTTTCTGTGGTGGGATTGCTTTCTATTCCAAAATAAACGCTTTCATCGATATTTTTAATTCGGTTCAGGGTCGTTTTTCCAGATTTCTGTGTTTTCCGGTCGGCTCGTCCAGCAGCACCCTGTACACCGCCGTAATGTCGAGGACGGCCTGCGTGCATTCATGGCCGGGAAAGCCGCAGTGTTCCAAAAGGAGCCGGATTCCCCTTTCGGCTTCTGCGCCGTAGACCCGTTCGGCGTTTCCGTAACCGATGACGCTTTCATAATCGCAGGTGACCGCGCCGCTGCCGTTTTCCACAAAGCCGTGGCATAGATCGGCCTCCACGCAGACGCGCGGATGTCTTTTCATCAATTCGCTTTTTCGGCCTTCCGTCGCCCCGTGGAAATAGACGGCGATCGTTCCGCCGCAATTTTCGTATCCGAACGAGACAGGCACCACATACGGCGCTTCCTCGTCCGCGATGCCGATCCGTATCGTATCGCAGCGCCCCAGCAAATCGATAATTTGTTCAAAATCCTTTATCTCGCGTTCGGCTTTTCTCATTCGGTCAATAAAATCCCTTATAACATCTCTAATAAACTCTTTTAAGAAGAATAACATAAAACCCGGCAAAGAAAAAGCGATATCGCTCATTTGAACGCCCGCCTTTCAGGCGCGGCGCCCGTCCGTGCTTCCGCCGGCCGTTGCGAAACGGTACCGCAGCTTCTCCGTGTTGTGAAACACAGCTCGTGCAAACTTTTTCTATTTGTGCTATCATCTTTGTAACTTATATTGCAGGCTTTTCAGCAATGTCGAGCAACGATACGATCGCCAGGCGCACCCGAAACATAAAATTACATACAAATTACTTATTTATTATGAAGCGAAAAAAATCCAACATTTACAAAACGAACCTTTCCATTCTCGCGGTCGTCGTCATGGCCGTCATTACGATTGCGAGCGTGTTTGTTTACCGTCGCCTGATCAACAACGCGTTTCAGATCGACGCGGCCGGCAATACGTTTTATACGTATCACTTCGCCATGGTCGCCGAACCGCACGCGGATGCGTTTTGGAACAAAGTCTGGCTCGCCGCAAACGAGGAAGCCGAAACGATGGACGCGTGCGTCGAATGGATCGGCAATTCGCTTACCGAGGAATACCCGCTGACCGACCTGATGGAGATGGCCATCGCCGCACAGGTGGACGGCATCCTTGTCCAGCCGGACGGGTCCGACGAGATGAAGCTCCTGATTCAGCAGGCGATCGACGACGGCATCCCGGTCATTACGGTGATGTCGGACTCCGCGGGCAGCAACCGTCAGGGATTTGTCGGCTACAACAGCTACGACCTCGGGCAATTGTACGGCCAGCAGGTCCGCGTGGCGCTCTCGTCTTCGCAGGGACCCGGCCGGGCGGTGCTGCTCTTTAGCAACGACATCACCGAAAACACGCAAAACATCATCTATTCCAGCCTGATGGAGAGCCTGGAAGGGCAAAACGTGAGCGTGGACGTTATGATCATCGACAACAGCAACGTTTTTTCCGCGGAGGAAGCCATTCGCGAACTCGTGGTCTCGCCTTCCTCCGACGATACGGCGGACGCGGACGAAACCGCGCCGGATATCCTCATCTGCCTCAACTCGACCAATACCATATGCGCCTATCAGGCCGTCGTCGATCACAATAAGGTCGGCGAGATCCAGATACTGGGTTATTACGATTCCGAAGAGATCCTCACGGCCGTTGAAAAGCGGATCATCCAGGCGACCGTCGCCGTGGACGCAAACCGCGTCGGCGCGGCCTGCGTGGATGCGCTGATGGAATATCTGCAATTCGACCGGACAAGCGACTTCACCCCGGTTGGTTTAACGGTCGTTACCGCGGACAACGTGGATGAATACCGGCAGCTTGTCGCCGCGGAACAGGAGGGCGAATGAGCATTTTAAGCAGCATGCACGGCAAGTTCGTCAACCTTCCGCTCCGCACGAAGCTCGTCCTCGTCTTCGCCGCCACCATGATCATGGTCGGATTCGTCAACGTCTACATGCATATCAGCATCAACCGCGTCGTCAGCACCATCGATAAAGTCTACGCGAGCAACGTCAGCCTCAACCAGCTGAAGGATTCGCTCGACGACGTGCAGGACAATATGTTCCGCTATCTCAACACAAAAAGCACGTCGGCGCTGAACGATTACTACCTCAGCGAACAGTCCTACAGCGAACAGATCGAAAGCCTCAACAGCCGCGCGACCGACAATTCCCTCAAGCTCATGGAAAAAAACATCCGCAGCATATCGGAAAAGTATCTGGAGCTTGCCGCGGACGCCGTCGACGCGAAACGCGGCAGGGACGTCGAGCAGTACCGCTCCCAGTATGAGGACGCGAGCACGCTTTACGGATATCTCGCCACCTACATCAACGAACTCAACAACGCACGCTTTAAGACGAATGCGGAGAGTTACGACACGCTGCGCACGTCGCTCGGCTATATGCAGACGTTCAGCACGGTCATCCTGTTCGTCGCCATCACGGGAAATATGTTCGTTCTGCTGCTGCTTTCCAGCACGATCACGAAACCGCTGACAAAGCTCGCCAAGCAGGCCGAGCAGGTCGGGCAGGGCGATTTCGATATCGACTTCATCAAAGTGGAATCGGGAGACGAGGTCGGCGTCCTGGCGGACGCGTTCAACAAGATGATCGAGAGCCTGAACGAATACGTGACGCAGATCAAGGTGCGTATGAAGGAGGAAAGCCGCCTCAAGGAAAGCCAGCTCCGCATGGAGAGCAGCCTTAAGGAAAGCCAGCTGATCTTTCTGCAAAGCCAGATCAATCCGCATTTTCTTTACAATACCCTCAACGCCGGCGCACAGCTCGCGATGATGGAAGGCGCGGAAAAAACCTGCCTGTTCGTTGAGAATCTGGCGGATTTCTTCCGCTACAGCGTCAAGCATACCGGCCAGACCAGCAGTCTCGCCGACGAAATCAGCCAGGTGGAGACCTATCTGCATATCATCAACGTCCGCTTCTCCGGCGAGATCCACTATGTGAAATCGATCTCGGGCTCAATCGAGCGGATCGTCCTGCCGGGCGTGATTTTGCAGCCGATCGTCGAAAACGCGATCAGCCACGGCCTTCGCGACGTGAAATGGGAGAAGAAGATCACGCTTACGACGCATGAAGAGGACGAGCGGATCGTGATCACCGTTACGGACAACGGCAAAGGCATGACGCAGGAAGAGATCCGGGCGGTCCTGGTCGGGCAGCCGGTCTCCATCGAACTCGACGGGCAGCCGCACCGCGGCACGGGGTTGAAAAACGTGATCGAGCGCCTCCGCATCTTTTACGGCGTACAGGACGTGTTTGAAATCAACAGCGACGGGCCGGGCAACGGAACCTCGGTCAGCATCATCATCCCCAAATGGAGTGAACACAATGTATAAGATTTTACTTGCAGACGACGAAGGCATCGAGCTCGACGCGCTTCGCTTCATCCTCGAAAAGAACTTCGGCGGCCAGTGCAGCATCGAGACCGCAAAAACCGGCTGCGACGCCGTCGAACTTGCCGAGCAGTTCCGCCCGGATATCGCGGTGATGGATATCCGCATGCCCGGCATCAGCGGCATGGAGGCCATCACGGCGATCCGCGCACTCTCCCCGGGCATCGTCTTCATCGTTTTGACCGCATACGACAAATTCGAGTATGCCAAGGAGGCCATCAGCCTCAGCGTATTCGAATTTTTAACGAAACCCGTCAACCGCGTGGTCTTTGCGGATGCAATGAAGCGCGCGATGAACAAGGTCGACGACGAGCGAAAGGCGCGCAAGACCGCGCTGAAAGCACGCGAACGCATGGAAAACATGCTGCCCGTGCTGGAGAGCAGCTTTATCTACATGCTCCTTATGCAAAGCGAGGATATCGCGGCATACGGCCGCCTTTGGGAAATCTTCGGCTTCGACGCGCCGTACGCAACGATCCTCGTGCTGGAGCTGACTAAGATGATCGGCGGCGACATCCTGGACCTGGATATCCGGGCTTCCGAAGTCTATTCCGCGATTCATTTACTTGTCAAGGAGTCTTTCCCCTGCATCGTCGGCCCGGCTATGGCGAGCCGCGTCATCGTCGTCCGTCCGGCGGACAAGCCGGAAAACGAATATTATGAGCGGCTTTTCCTCATTGAGCAGGGCCGCGCGCTCGCGCACCGCGTCGAGGACAAGACCGGCATGGAGTGCAAGCTCGGCATCGGCTCGACGATGGCGCTCGACAAGCTCTGCGAGTCCTACGGCCAGGCGGTGAAAGCGGTCAAGCACTGCAAGGGGATCGTCGCCCATTTCAACGACCTTCCGATCGTGCCCGATTACGAAAGCGGGTATCCCGTCGAGCGCGAAGCCCATCTGGAGAAAATGATCGTCAAGGGAGACGTCTCCGCGGCGACCGCCGACGCGGAATCCTTTTTCCAGTGGATGACGGAGCGCTATCCCGAGCACGATATGGCCATCCGGCTGAAGGTCCTCGAATTCGTCATGCGCGCGGAGTTCCAGGTGTTTAACGAGGGCGGTATCAAATACCATTTCCTCGACCGGGACGATTATTTGCAGACCGTGCTCGCCGCGGAAAGCTATGACGAACTGAAGAACTGGTTCGTCCGCAAAATCGGCGAGAGCACGCGAAACGTTTCCACAAAGGCGGACGAAAAAGCGAACCATACCATTTCAAAGGCCAAGGCGTTCATCGACCGCAACTTCAACCGCGAGCTGACGCTTGAAGAGGTCTCGCACGAAGTGCACGTCAGCCCGTATTATTTCAGCAAGCTTTTCAAGGAACAGACCGGAGAAAACTACATCAACTATCTTACCATGCGCCGCATCGAAACCGCCAAACAGCTGCTGCGCGACGGCCGGCTCAACATCAAGAGCATCTGCAACGAGGTCGGCTACAGCGACCCAAACTACTTTTCGCGCCTGTTCAAGCGGTTCGAGGGCATGACCCCGACGGAATACCGCGGGCAAGGTTCAAAGGAGATGAGCGTATGATCGAAACCCGGCGCGCGGCGTCCGTCCGTAAAAAGGCTTTGTGTTTCCTTTTGATCGCGCTTCTGGCATGCCCCATGCTGTTCGGCTGCGAACAATCGTCGGACGAAACGGAGAGCGGCGAGGGAAGCGAGGACACGCCGCTGATCGGCATGTCGTTCGACTCGTTCCTGATCGAGCGCTGGCAGCGCGACCGGGACGTCTTCGTTTCCACAGCGAGCGAGCTCGGTGCGGAGGTCAACGTCCAGATCGCAAACGGCGACCCGCAGGAACAGATATCGCAGATCGAATACTTCATTCAAAAGGGCGTGGACGCCATCGTCGTCGTCGCGGTCGACTGCTACGGGCTTTCGGACGTGGTGCAGAAGGCGCACGACGCGGGCATCTATGTCGTGTCGTACGACCGGCTCGTCATGAACGCGAACGTCGACCTCTATATCTCCTTCGACAACGAGATGGTCGGCACCATGATGGCGGAAGCGCTGGTTGCGAACATGCCGTCGGGCGGCAACATCATCAGCATCGCCGGTTCTCCGACGGACCAGAACGTCGCGCAGGCGCAGGAAGGGTTCGACGCGGTGATCGCGCAGAGCGATCTGAACGTGATCGTCGAGGAATATGCGCCGAACTGGCTTGCGGAGACCGCCTATAACGTCGTCAACCAGGCCATTGCGGACGGGCTGACGTTCAGCGGCGTGCGCTGCGGCAACGACGACCTCGCCAGCCAGGCGTTCCTTGCCCTCTCGGAGCACCGCCTTGCCAGCGACGTTTGCCTGGTCGGGCAGGATGCGGACCTCGCCGCCTGCCAGCGCATCGTGGAAGGCACGCAGCTCATGACCGTCTACAAGCCGGTGGAAAAGCTCGCCAAGGAAGCGGCGGAGTTCACCGTGCAGATGATTGAGGGCAAGGCACCGCAGGCCGACAACGTCATATACGACGGCAAATACTATGTCCCGTACGAGCAGCTCGTCCCCATCATGGTCACGCGCGAAAACATTGACGAAGTCATCATCGACGGCGGTTTCCACCGCCGGGAACAGGTCTATCTGAACCTGGATTGATATCGCCCCTGCGTTACGAAACACCCCGCGCCCCCTGCGTCCCGATTCGCTGTCGGGGCGTTTGAGGCCGTCAAAAATTTTATTTTTGACGGGGCAACCACGTTTTGCCTCTCACCCTTCGGGCTCCCGGGCGGCAAAACGTACAAAGAAACCGCCCGAAACGGGCGATCCGTTGCAGCGGCTGAACCGCTGCAGCCGGATGATACGGGTTAAGGGCTACGGCCCTTAACAATCCCGGGGCCTTTTTGACAGACTGCAACGTTCCGATTCGAAATCGGGGCGTTTTTTTTGCTTTGAATAGCATTTTTTTGCGGTTCTGGAGAATTTTGGCGCTCTTTGATTTCGTTATAACAAAATTTTACTGCTAATTAATAAAGCATAAAAAATAAGCCAATTTTAAGCAGAAATTCACGGATATGTCCTATTTATCATTGAAAATGTGTGTGATAGGGTTTAATTACAGCCAAGTCGGCACATCAAACACATCCTATCTATTTCTTTAAGGAGGAGAAACACACATGAAAAAGTTGCTTAGCGTACTCTTAATCGTCGGGCTGCTGTTCGCCATGGTGGCGTGCTCAGGCGGCGGATCCAAGGACGAAAACCTGGTCGGTATTTCGATGCCGACGCAGGACCTCCAGCGCTGGAACCAGGACGGCGCGAACATGAAAGAGCAGTTCGAAGCGGCCGGTTACACCGTTGAGCTGCAATATGCAAACAACGAAGTCAATACGCAGGTCAGCCAGATTGAGAACATGATCGCAAACGGCGCGAAGGTCCTCGTCATCGCCGCAATCGACGGTTCCACGCTGAGTTCCGTTCTCGAGTCGGCCAAGGAAGCCGGGATCTACACCATCGCCTATGACCGTCTGATCATGAACACGGACGCCGTGAGCTATTACTGCACGTTCGATAACTACATGGTCGGAACGATTCAGGGCCAGTACATCGAAGACCAGCTCGACCTCCCCGCGGGCGGCAGCTACAACATGGAAATCACCGCGGGCGACCCGGCCGACAACAACGCGCTGTACTTCTATCAGGGCGCGATGGACGTCCTGCAGCCGTACATCGACAGCGGCGTGATCACGGTCGTTTCCGGTCAGACCAGCTTTGAAGAAGTCGCGACCGCGGCGTGGAGCACGGAAACTTCCCAGTCCCGTATGGAAGCGATCCTCGCGTCCTACTATGCCGACGGCACGCAGCTTGATGCTTGCCTCTGCTCCAACGACTCCACAGCCAAGGGCGTGACCAACGCGCTGGCGAGCTCCTACACCGGCAACTATCCGATCGTCACCGGTCAGGACTGCGACATTGCGAACACGAAGGACATCATCGCGGGCAAACAGTCCATGTCCATCTTTAAGGACACCCGTACGCTGGCGGCGCAGACCGTTTCGATGGTCAACTCCATCCTGAACGACGAGACCGTGGACGTCAACGACACCACAACCTATGACAACGGCGTGATGGTCGTCCCGACCTATCTGTGCACGCCGGTATTCGCGGACATCAACAACTATCAGGAACTCCTGATCGACTCCGGCTACTATGAAGCCAGCGATCTGCAGTAGTTTTTACTGCTCGAAACTGCAGGCGGACGGTGATCCGTCCGCCTGCATCCAAACGCGGATGTTTCGGTATATCAAGCATGGCTTGGTACAGCGAAATGCCCGCGTATGGCGGCGGACACGGGGTGGACGCACCCCTGCTCTTTTCTCTCATCCGGCGGAATCAGCCGAAACCACCTTGGAGGAACACTATGTCGGACAATATTCTGGAAATGAGACACATCACAAAAGAGTTCCCGGGCGTAAAGGCGCTTGACGACGTCAGCCTCAGCGTGCGCCGCGGGGAAATCCATGCGGTCGTCGGCGAAAACGGCGCCGGCAAGTCCACTCTTATGAACGTGCTTTCCGGCATCTACCCGCACGGAAGCTTTGACGGCGAAATCTACTACAATGGCGCACCCTGCTGTTTCATGAAAATCCGCGACAGCGAGGATCTTGGCATCGTCATCATCCATCAGGAACTCGCCCTCGTTCCGTATCTGTCGATTGCGGAAAACATGTTCCTCGGCAACGAGCGGGGTTCATCCATCAACATCGACTGGGACGAAACCTATGCCAAAGCGGACGAATTGCTCAAGGTCGTCGGTTTGCGGGATTCTTCGCACACGCTGATCAAGGATATCGGCGTCGGCAAGCAGCAGCTGGTCGAAATTGCGAAAGCGCTGTCGAAAAACGTAAAACTGCTGATCCTGGACGAGCCGACCGCGTCCCTGAACGAAAGCGATTCGAAAAAGCTTCTGGACCTTTTAAAGGAATTCCAGAAAAAGGGCGTCACGTCCATCATGATTTCCCACAAGCTCAACGAAATCGCGTACGTGGCGGACCGCATCACCATCATCCGCGACGGAATGGTGATTGAAACGCTCGACATGTCCGAAGGCAACGTCGACGAGGCCCGCATCATCCGCGGCATGGTCGGCCGCGAAATCACGAACCGCTTCCCCGCGCGCGAACACCACGTGCAGGACGAAGTCGTTCTGGAGGTCGATCACTGGTCCGTCCATCACGAGCAGTATTCCGACCGGACGGTCGTCGACGACGTTTCGTTCGACATCAAAAAGGGCGAAGTCGTCGGGATCGCCGGCCTGATGGGCGCGGGCCGTACCGAGCTTGCCATGAGCATTTTCGGGAAAAGCTACGGCTCGAGCGTGCACGGCACGCTGAAAATCCACGGCAAGGAGGTCGTCCTGAACAACGAACGGGACGCCATTTCGCACGGACTCGCTTATGTGACCGAGGACCGCAAGGGCAACGGATTGATCCTGAGCAACCCCATCCGGGTCAACACGACGCTCGCCCGGCTCGATAAAATAAGCAACCACGAGGTCATCGACCTCGACAAGGAATACAACATGGCCGTATCCATGAAAGATTTGCTTGGCATCAAGTGCTCCTCGGTCGAGCAGCTTGTCGGCAATCTCTCCGGCGGAAACCAGCAGAAAGTCCTCCTGGCAAAATGGATGTTCGCCGAGCCGGATATCCTCCTCCTCGACGAACCGACGCGCGGCATCGACGTCGGCGCCAAATACGAAATTTACTGCATCATCAACGATCTGGTTTCGCAGGGCAAGTCCGTCGTCATGATCTCCTCTGAAATGCCGGAAGTCCTCGGCATGTGCGACCGGATCTATGTCATGAGCGAAGGCCGTATGGTCGGTGAAATGGACGCCGTTCACGCAACGCAGGAACGCATCATGTCCAGCATTCTCTCTGTTAACAAAGGAGCATAAACAATGAGCAGCAAACAAACGGCACTCTGGAACAAAACGAAAACCTTCCTGCTGAAAAACACGATGATCATCGCGCTGGTGCTTGTCTACTTGTTTTTTATCATCAAATCGCAGGGGCGCATGTTCCTTCCGCAAAACGTAAACAACCTCATCATGCAGAATTCCTACGTCGTCATCATCGCCGTGGGCATGCTTCTGTGCATCCTGACCGGCGGCAACATCGACCTTTCCGTCGGCGCCACCGTCTGTCTGGTCGGCGCGATCTGCGGCGTATTGATGGTCAACCTGAATATGAACCCCTACCTGACCATGGTGATCTGCCTGCTCGCAGGGCTGGCGATCGGTCTCTGGCAGGGCTTCTGGATTGCGTATGTGCGCGTCCCGCCATTTATCGTTACGCTCGCGGGCATGCTGTTGTTCCGCGGACTTGCTCAGGCGATCCTCGGCGGCCTTACCATTTCCGGTTTTCCGGATTCCTTCCTGTCGATCTTCAATAATTATGTCAACATCCCCGCGCTCGACAGCGGCGCAATTCACTATTCCGCCATCATATTCGGCGTCATCTGCTGTGTGATTTTCGCGGTCGCCACCATCTTCAGCAACATCAGCAAAAAACGCAAGGGGTACACCGTCGAAAACCGCCTTTCCATGTATTCCAAACTCGTCGTCATCTGCGCCATCGTCATGGTGCTGATGTATAAGCTTTCGCTGTACAAAGGCATACCGTACATCCTGCTTTGGCTGATCGGCATCGTCTCGATCTACGCCTACATCACCGCAAAGACGACATTCGGCCGCCATTTCTATGCGCTCGGCGGAAACGAAAAAGCAACGAAGCTCAGCGGCATCAACACAAACCGGATCTACTTCTCGGCTTACGTGAACGTCTCCTTCCTGAGCGGCCTCGCGGCGCTGGTCGTCGCGGCGCGGTTCACGTCCGCAAACCCCGCCGCCGGCACGAACTACGAGCTCGACGCCATCGGCGCCTGCTTCATCGGCGGTGCGTCCGCTTACGGCGGCATCGGGACCGTCAGCGGCGCGGTCATCGGCGCGGTGCTCATGGGCGTATTGAACCTCGGCATGAATATCATCGGCGTTGACTCCAACTTCCAGAAAGTCGTCAAAGGCCTCGTACTGCTTGCCGCCGTCATCTTCGACGTCGTCTCCAAGCGCAAAGCCATCAAGGCGGCCGCATAATAAGGCCGTCCTTCGAAAAGATTCTCCGGAAACGACCACCCAAGAGGAGCGAATGACACCATGGCATATTTCAGCGAAATAAAACCCGTCCGGTACGAGGGTCCGAAAAGCACGAATCCCTTTTCCT
>Ga0116164_10000886_pt1 | contig 23949 bp, 15 predicted proteins | sample AD_UKC109_MetaG_FD_89888 | JGI IMG/M metagenome (GOLD analysis project Ga0116164, IMG submission 89888) | Active sludge microbial communities of municipal wastewater-treating anaerobic digesters from Hong Kong - AD_UKC109_MetaG | ecosystem: Engineered > Bioreactor > Anaerobic > Digestate... | reverse complement strand
GGCTGTCTTTCTCGATTTCCGCACCTTGGGTATTGCAACCGTGTATCTCGGAACCAGCTCTGCGCAGGCACGCCGGCCACCAGGCCGGGCATGGTCCGCTCCGTGGCGCCAGGTTGCACCGGGTGCGCGACCGCTGCTCATCTTTGTGCTGCTGCTCCTCGGCAGCGTGCTGGGCCTGCCGGCCATGGCGGTTGACAGGGCCGGGGCCGCACCGATCACCCTCGACACCATCGCCGCGCAACGCAGCGAAATCGAGCAGGCCGGCAGCCTCACCGATGAACAGAAGAAGCAGGCATCGGCCAAGCTCGACGAGGCGCGCGCCCTGCTCGAAGAGTCCAGACGCTATGAGGCGCAGACGCAGGCGCTGAAGACCAGGATCCGGGAGATGCCGGAAAAACTGGCCGATCTGCAGAAGGGCGCGCCACTGCGACAACTGCAGCTGCGCATCGAGGACATTGCACCCTGGACGATCGCCCAGCTGGAGGTGGTGCTGAACGAGCGCCAGCAGCGACTGCGGGAATTACAGGCCAATTTGGATGAAAAGGATCGCGAGGTCGCGGCCTATGTGGCCTTCGCCCGCACCGGCGTCAGCGAGATCACAAAACTCCAGGAGCGACTTTCCGACCCGGTGCTGTCGGCGCCCGGAGCAGCGATCGGTGGCACCGCGGACGGTCTGAGCGAAACCGAACAAACCCGGCAGAAAGCGCGTGCCCTGATGCTCAAGGCCAATCTCGCGCTGCTGACACTGCAACAGCAGAACCTCAACGTCATCTCCGAAGTGACCCAGCTGGATCGCGACCTGGCCGCCGACGAGGTAACGATACTCACCGAGCATGTCGCGCAGTTTCGTGAATACCTGCAAAAGCGCCGTCAATCGGACGCCGAGACGACAAAACAGGCGGCACTCGAGGCATTGGCCGATGCCCCTTCCGCAATCGCCAAGTTGCAGCAGACCATCTCCAGACTCGCTGCAGAGCAGGCGAGACTGGTCATCCGCGAGGCCGACCTGGACCGTGAGGGCGAACGGATCAAACGTGTGACCGACGAGGTGCAACGCGACTACGAACGCATCCAGCAGATCGCCGAGCTCGGTGGCAACACGGCACAGGTCTCCACCCTGTTGCAGAAACGCCTGGTCTTTGCGCCTTCACCCAAGGCGCTCGCACAGCAGTCAATCGAGTACCAGGGGCAACTGAGCGATGCCGCTCTGCGCCAACTCGAGCTCGATGAGTTGTTGCGCGACAACCGGGACAAGAACAGCAGGGTCGCGGAACTGCTCGCGGCCAATGGCGTCGCCGGAGAGGAGACCAGGGACGAACAACGGCAAGCCGCCGCCGAGGCCGTGGCGCGCCATCGTGAGATCGTACTCGACCTGTGGAAGACCTATACGCGGTACATCGGCAAGCTTTCCACAGTCGAAGCGGCCACACGCCAGCTGCTGAGCGATACGCGGAAGTACCGCGTCTTCATCGATGACCGGTTGCTGTGGATGCCGAGCACCGAGATTGCGCCATTGAACGAGGCCGCACTGTTGCTGGACGGGGTGCGCTGGTTCATCGATCCGGACCACCTCAGCGTGCTGCTCAGTGACAGTCTGGACGTACTGACCAACAGCGGCACCTCGGTCGGTTTCTGGGTACTCGGATTGATCGTTCTGCTCGCACTGCGCAAACGTGCACGACACGGCCTGTCGACCGCCGCCGCAGCCACTCAGCGGGTCAGGACCGACAGTTTCGCCGCCACCCTGCGTGCAATCGCCGGCACACTGGTCCTGATCCTGCCCCTGCCATGGCTGTTCATCGGCGCCGGACTGCTGTTGAGCAACCAGCCAACGGTGCAGGAGTACACCGCGGTCATGGCCGTCGGACTGCAAAGTGTCGGGCAGGTGCTGTTTTTCCTTGGCACCCTGCGCAATCTCTGCCGCACAGACGGCCTGGCACGCTCACACCTGCTCTGGAACCGCACCCTGTGCGACAACCTCGGCCGGCAGGCGATCTGGCTGACGCCGCTCGCAGCGCCACTCGCCTTTCTGGCCATTGCCGGCGCTGCAGCCGTGCCCTCCGCGTTCATCCGCACCGCCGCCTCCCTGGTACCGTCAGAACAGCCAGGCGTACTGTCACTCGGCCGACTCTCGGCTATCGCCCTGATGGTGCTGCTTGCCGTCGCCGTATACCGCATCTGGCGCAAGAACGGCCCGGTGATGCTGGCGATGGCCAAGGTGCCGGACAATGCCAAGTGGGCCAACTATCACATCCTGTGGTTCGGGCCCGCGATCCTGCTGCCGCTCGGTCTGGCACTGGCAGCACTCAGTGGCTATTACTACACGGTGGCCTTTCTGAACGGAAAGGCCGGCGAGACACTCTGGTTCCTGATCATCCTGGTCCTGCTCAAGGACCTGCTGCTGCGCGGACTCTATGTCACGCAGCGCCGCCTGCGCTTCGAAGAGGCAGTGCGCTATCGCGAAGAACAGATCACACAGCGCGCCGCGTCGGCGGAGCCGGCCGCCAGCCCGGAGTCGGGCGAACTGCCGCTGGAAGAAGACAAGATCAACTATGGACAGCTCGGTGACCAGGTCCGCAAGCTGGTTCAGATCGGCTACACGATCGGTTTACTGGTTGGCCTGTGGTGGATCTGGAAGGACGTCATCCCTGCCTTCAGTTTCCTCGACAAGGTCGAGCTGCCCTTCTCCACCAACAAACTGATCGACGGCGTCAGTAAAGAGGTGCCGCTGACACTCAGCGACATGGTGGCGGGCCTGCTGCTCGGTGGCCTCGCGCTGTTCGCCGCTCGAAATATCCCGGCGCTACTCGAGCTCACCCTGTTGCAACGCCTCCCGCTCAGCCGTGCGTCGCGCTATGCGTTTACCACACTGACGCAGTACATGGTCGCACTGGCCGGCCTGCTGATCACCTTCAATGCATTGGGCCTGCAGTGGTCGAATGTCCAGTGGCTGGTCGCCGCGCTGTCGGTCGGCCTGGGTTTCGGCCTGCAGGAGATCGTCGCAAACTTCATCAGCGGCATCATCCTGCTGTTCGAACAACCCATCCGGGTGGGTGACGTCGTGACCGTTGACAACATCACTGGCACGGTATCGAGGATCCGCATCCGCGCCACCACGATCGTCAACTGGGAGCGCCAGGAACTGATCATCCCCAACAAGCAATTCATCACCGGTCAGCTGATCAACTGGACCCTGTCGGATACCGTCAACCGCCTGACCATTAATGTCGGTGTCGGCTACGACAGCGACACCAAGCAGGCAATGGAGATCATCGCGCAGGTCGCAGCCGATCACCCCAAGGTGCTCAAGGACCCGGCACCGCGCATCAGTTTCGAGGGTTTCGGCGACAACTCGCTGAACCTCGTGCTGCGTGCCTACCTCAACGAAATCGATTCGCGCCTTTCGACGATCACCGAGCTGCATCAGGCCATCCTCGACCGCTTCCGTGCTGTCGGCATTGAGATCGCATTCCCGCAGCGCGATGTCCACCTCGATACCAGCCGTCCGTTGGAGCTGGTATTGCGCCGCGACGCACAGACGCAAGCCGGGGAGAGCTGAACGCGCGAGGTTCCACGCGCGCAGCAACACCCCGGGCCTCGCCGCAACCAGGAAGGAGTTGGGGAGCGACCATGAAGCAAGACAACGGCCAGCAATGGCACTGCCTCAGCGCCGCAGAGGTGCTTACGCGGCTGGACGCCTCGGCATCCGGCCTGGATGCGCAGGAAGTCCTCCGCAGGCTCGAAAAATTCGGCCCGAACGTGCTGCGTCCACCTAAGGTGCGCAGCGCCTGGGTACGGTTCTTCGCCCAGTTCCACAATGTGCTGATCTATGTCCTGCTGGCTGCCGGTGTTGTCACCCTGCTCCTCGGGCATGTGGTCGATGCCTCGGTCATCGTCGCCGTGGTGGCCATCAATGCAGTGATCGGCTTTCTGCAGGAGGGCAAGGCCGAGCGTGCCCTGGATGCAGTGCGCAAACTGCTTTCACCGCAGGCCATGGTCATGCGCGACGGCACCCGCTTCAGCATTGCTGCCGAGGACCTTGTCCCCGGCGACATGGTATTCATTCAGTCCGGTGATCGTGTGCCTGCCGACCTGCGCCTGTACCAGCTGCGTGAACTGACGGTCGACGAATCGATGTTGACCGGCGAATCATTGGCCGTGCGCAAACAGACCGGGCAAGTAACCGCAGACGCGGCACTCGGCGACCGTCTCTGCATGGCCTACGCCGGCACCCTGGTGACCTCCGGGCAGGGTCTGGGCGTGGTGGCCAGCACCGGCGAACTGACCGAGATCGGGCGTATCAGCACGCTGCTGGAAGAGGTCGAGACACTGACCACGCCATTGACGCGGCAGATGAGCCGGTTCGCACGCACCCTCACGCTGGCGATTCTCGCAGTAGCCGCATTCGCGGCCGTGTTCGGCGTGACAGTGCGCGGATACTCGATGGAGGAGATGTTTCTCGCTGCCGTGGGGCTGGCGGTGGCGGCCATTCCCGAAGGGCTGCCGGCGATAATCACCATCGCACTGGCCATCGGCGTGCAGCGCATGGCCTCACAGCGGGCCATCATCCGTCGCCTGCCGGCAGTGGAGACACTGGGCTCGGTCAGTACTATCTGCTCGGACAAGACCGGCACGCTGACGCGCAACGAAATGACGGTGCAGACACTGGTGACGGTCGACGCCGTGCTGACAGTGAGTGGCGTCGGCTACGATCCGCACGGCAGCTTCGTGCTGGAAGCAGACAACTCACCTGTTGACGAGCGGCCGGTGATCAACGAACTGTGTCTCACCGCAACCCTCTGCAACGACTCGGCACTGCGCCAGGTCGACGGGCAGTGGCAGGTCGAGGGTGATCCGATGGAGGGTGCGCTGATCGTGCTGGGCGCCAAGGCGGGTCTGCGTCCCACCGACCTGGGCGAACGTTTCCCGCGCGTCGACGTCCTGCCTTTTGAATCCGAGCATCGCTTCATGGCGACTCTGCATCACGACCACAATGGCAATCACTTTGTTCTGGTCAAAGGCGCCACCGAGGTACTGCTCCCGCACTGCCGCTGGCAGCTTGCCGCGGAAGGTGAATGTCCGCTCGACCAGGCGTACTGGTTCGAGCAGCTGGAGCGCATCGCCGCCAAGGGACAGCGCACCCTTGCCCTGGCCAGCCGGGCCGTCTCCCCAGGCACGACCGAGTTGCGTTTTTCCGATGTCGACGAGCTATGCCTGCTCGGCATCGTCGGCATCACGGATCCGCCGCGTGCCGAGGCGATCACCGCGGTCGCCGAATGTCGTGCAGCAGGTATCCGGGTCAAGATGATCACCGGCGACCACGCCGGAACGGCAGCAGCCATTGCCCGGCAGCTCGGGATCGGCGAAGGGCAACCGGCACTGAGCGGGGGCGATCTCGACCGCCTCGATGACACGGAACTGCGCCGCAAGGTGCTCGAGGCCGACGTGTTCGCGCGCGCCAGCCCTGAACACAAGCTGCGCCTGGTCGAAGCGATACAGGCCAATGGCGAGGTCCTGGCGATGACCGGCGACGGGGTAAACGATGCCCCGGCACTCAAGCGCGCCGATGTCGGCGTGGCGATGGGCGTGAACGGCACCGAGGCAGCCAAGCAGGCCGCCGAGATGGTGCTCGCCGACGACAACTTCGCCTCGATCATGCGTGCGGTGCGCGAAGGGCGAAACGTCTACGACAACATCAAGAAATCGATCGTGTTCATCCTGCCGACCAACGGTGGCGAAGCGTTGACCATCCTGGCCGCGATCGCGCTCGGGCGCATGCTGCCGGTAACGGCTGCGCAGATCCTCTGGGTCAATATGATCACCGCCGTCACGCTGGCGCTGGCGCTGGCCTTCGAACCAGCCGAGTCGGACATCATGCGCCGGCCGCCACGCGACCCGCGCGAACCACTGCTCAGCCGGTTCATGATCTGGCGTATCCTGTTCGTCTCGTTACTGATGGTCGGCGGCACGTTCGGGCTGTTCGTCTGGGAGCGTATGCAGGGCACCGATATCGAGACGGCACGAACCGTGGCCGTCAATGCCCTGGTTGTCGCTGAGATCTTTTACCTGTTCAACGTGCGCTTCCTGAATGCGTCGGTGATGAACCGGGCCGGCCTGTTCGGCAACCGCTACGCGCTGATCGCCGTTGCACTCGTGAGCTTCTTCCAGATCCTGTTCACTTACCTGCCGTTCATGCAGCAGGTATTCGCCACCCGTGGTTTGGACACGGCGTCCTGGCTGCGCATCCTTGTATTCGGCGTCATCCTGTTTCTGGCGGTCGAGGCGGAAAAGTGGATCCTGCGCAGGATTGCCGAGAGACGCGATCCGTCCTGAAACAGCGCCGACAGGATGTAGGGCGTATGCCCTAGGTACCCTGCGGATACAACGGGGGCAATGGCGGGTCGCCCGGCGCGGTGTCCTGTCCAGACTCACGCCGCAATACCGGCGCAAGCCGGTCCCAGGCCGCCGCACCGTTCCAGTGCCGCGGATGACCTGCGTACAGACAGCGGTCGATCTCATCGAGGACCATTGCCGCTTCACTGCCCAGACGCACTGCCACCTGATCGAGGCGGCGTGGCGGGTCCTGGGTCCAACGCGCCTGGGCCCAATGCAGCAGCGTCTGTCTTGCCGTTGCCGCGTCGTTTGAACGGAACACCTGCTCGATCCGCGACAGCGTGACGGCCGGCTGCGGCACGGCACCCGGTGTCGTCGCGCGCACCGCTACGGCCTCGGGTGCGGAGCCTCGCGATCGCCACCACACCACCAGTGTCACCAGCCAGGCCAACCCGAACAGACCCGCCAGCCACGGCCAGACCGCCGCCTCAGCGTCACCGGCTGACGATGGCGATGCTGCCGAACCGTTACTGCCACTGGCGGCAATAGGCGGCACGGTCACGAGCGGTCCGGATGCCGTATCCGGCGCCACTGACGACGCCGGAGGCGAGACAACGCCGGCCGCCGGCAGCACCTCGACCTGGCGCGGCGGCAGGCGTGCAGTACGTGGCTCATTAGTGGCAACATCCCACCATGTGAGCTGTACCTCGGGCAGGGTCAGCGTCCCCGCGTGTGCCGGCACCAACGCCATGCGTATCACCTTCTGCGCGACCACGGTGTCGCCGTCGCCACGGGTCTGCATCTGCGCCTTGTCGGGATAGGCCTTGATCCCTGCAGGCAGGTCCGGTGGCAGGTCCGGCAACTGCACGGCGCTCAGCCCCTGCGCGGTGATCGCGATGTTGCGGGTTACCGGCTCACCGACACGGAACTGCGGTGGATCGGGTGACCAGGCGTCATTGAGCGCCACCGACTGCGCCGGCAACCAGGGTGTCGAGGTACCAGGGGGCTGTGGCTGCACCTGCAAGGTGAGCCGCTTCGCGCGCATCTGCATCGGCCGGGTTTGGCCGAACAGGCTGCCACCCGACAGCCCACTGCGACCGAACAAGCGGTCGAAATCCGCAAACGGATCACGCCCGGGAAAACGTTGCCCCAGTCCGATGCCGCGCTGATCCGGGTCAGGGACCTGCGCCGTCAGCACAGGGCCTTCGATGTCGAGTTGACCACTGCGTTGCGGAAACACCGCGTAGCGGCGCTCGATCACGCGCAACGTCTGTCCGCCGCGCTGACTGCTGTATTCACGTTCCGCACCCAGGTGCTCGACGATCGCATCCTTGATCTGGGGATCGGACAGGCGGGGTTGACTCAGCGGCACCCGCGACAACAGGCGCACCGTGTAGATCACCTGCTGCTGCACCAGCGGCTGCTGTGGTTCGACCTCCACTTCGAGCGACACCGGCGGTGCCGGGCCGAGCTTGGCCGCCTCTGCGGTCGGCAGCACCTGCAGGCTCAACGGCCTGGTGCTGGCAGTGCCGACGCGGATCGCAGGCACAGCGAGGGTGCCGCTGCGCTTGGGCGCCAGGACGAACTGCCAGCCACGGCTGCTCGAGGTGCGGCCATTGATCATGCTCATGTGCATGCTCTGGCTGCGGTCGAGGATATCGAAGTCCTGCGCCAGTTCCGACAGGTCCGGCACGCCGTCACTGTCAGCCGGCACGTTCACGCTGAGCACAACGGTCTCACCCTCGGCGATGCGGGTACGATCGAGTCGCGCCTCCGGCGCCGCCGCAGCCGCCTGCAGGCTGAAGAGCATCGCCAGCAGCCATGCCAGCAGTCGAACCGGATACAAAGTCATGCGTCTCATCGTTAACCCCTAAGGTAGCTGACCTGTGCGCCGCAGGTGCTGCAGCAAAAAACGCTGACGCAGCAGGCCGGCCGGGTCGTCTTCCACTCGCCGCAGCAACTGCTCGATCGCCTGGCGGTCTTCGGGGTCGATGCCCGGTGTCGATGTTGCAGCCGCCGTGCCGGCGGCTGCCTGCGGCTTTCGCCCGAGCAGGTCGGCCAATCCAGGGGCCTGTGACTGCGCACCGGGATTCGAAGCCATGGACCCGGTGTCCTGGTCGCCCGCCGCACCGTCCCGACGTCCCTTTGTGTCGTCAGTCGTGCCGCTATCCGCAGTCTGGACTTGCTGGTCGCGGGGCTGCGCAGCCGCATCCTGTGCACCAGCCGACGCCTGTCCCGCCTGCGCATCCGCCTGACTCTGACCAGGGTCCTGATGCGGTGCCGTCCGGGCATGCCCGGCGTCATCCTGCGCGTCATCTGCCGCCTGCTGTTGATCCTGCGGACCCGGCGACCCCGCTTCACCGGGCGGTTGTGAGTCTACCCGCGGACCGCCCGCATCCTGCCCCGTGCCCGGTGGCCCGCCCTGCTGTCCATCCGCTGCTCGTGCCTGCCCGGCATCCTGCGCTTCGGCCTGTTGCGAACCCTGCTGTGAGGACGCGGCATCGGCTTCTCCGGCCGTCTGCTGCTGCGGTGCGCCACTACCCGCGGCGTCCTGCCTGTCACCCTGTTGCGACGGCGATGAATCACTGCCGGAGTCCGACTCACCCGCTTGCTGCGGCTCGCCGGCCTGCTGCGCTGACCGTGCTACCGGTTTGCCGTTGGCATCAGTGCCCGATTGCTCCTGTGCACCCTCACCGCCCTGTTCCCCCTGATCGGCATCGCTGCCTTCCTGACCCTGCTGCTGTTGCTGCTGTTGCTGCTGTTGCTGCTGCTGTTCGAGCAGACGTTGCACGAGGTCGCGGTTGTACCGCGCATCGGCATGATCGGGGACCGAGGCCAGCACGCGATCGTAAGCGGCAAGGGCCTCGTCGAGCCGATCGAGATGGGCCAGTGCATTGCCACGATTGTATTCATTGTCAGGGCCCGGCAGATCCTGCAACAACTGCAGGGCCTGCTGATAATCGCTCGCCTGGTAGTGTGCCGCGGCGCGCCAGTCCGGCCGCTCGAACACTTGTGCAGCCACTCCCGCCTGGCCGCGTTGCAGCAACCCGGCGGCCTGCTGATCAGGACGCTGCCAGAGACCGGCCCAGTCGAACGCATAGGCATCCGGTGCAGGCGCCATACACACCAACAGCAGCAACGGACCTAGCCAGCCGCGACGAAACGCCAGCGCAGCCAGTGGCAACAGCAACGCCAAAAGCCACGGCCCGCCCTCACGCCACTGGTCGGCCTCCAGGTGCTGCGTTTCGGACTGCTCGCCACTGTGCACCCCCGCCCCCTGTTTGAGTGCATCGATATCGCGATCGTCCGGTGTCGCACCGACATAGCGTCCGCCACCTGCCGCGGCCAGTGCCTTCAGGGCGTCAACATCCAGGCTCGGCACCACGATCGCTCCCCTGGCATCCTTGAGCAGCGAACCGTCCGGACCGGTCACCGGCCCGCCCGATTGTGTGCCCATCCCGAGTATCCAGAGACGGTAACCGCCGTCCCGCAGACGGCTTGCCGCAGCGACCGCTGCGTCGCCATGATCCAGACCGTCGGTGAGCAGTATTACCTGGCCATCCGGCGCCCCGGCCTGACGCAGCAGATCGACGGCACTGTCGAGAGCGAGATCGGTGCGCCGCGGTCCCTGTACGGGCAGCAGCCCGGTGTCCAGACTCGGCACCTGCGCGGCGATCGTTGCCGCATCAGTGGTCAACGGGGCAACGACAAAGGGTTCGGCACCATATGCCAACAACGCGGTCTGGCCTTCGTTGCTCTGACGCAGCAGGTCAAGCACCTCGAAGCGTGCCCGCGCCAGACGTGACGGCGCGAGGTCGGTGGCATTCATCGACGGCGAGAGGTCAAGCACGATCACGCGGAACTGTCGCGCCTCGTACAACGGTTGAGACAGTCGCTCCCACGTCGGTCCGGCCAGCGCCACCACCGCCAGCAACCAGCCCAGCCCGAGCAGCACAAGCGGCCGGTGACCAGCCCCGCCGTCACCGGCAACCAGCAGATGGGGCAGCAGGTGCCTGTCGATCACGTCACGCCAGGCATCGCGGTCGGTATCCACTCGCCACAGGCGCCACAGCAGCAACCCCAGCGGGAGCAGTGCCCACAGCCACAGGGGGCGAAGGAAATGGAAGTCAGACATACCGATCACCCGTTCGACGCGGTACATGCAGCAAGCCCAGGCCGACGCTGATCAACAAGGCACCGCCAGCCGGCCACATGAACAGCGCGTGCATCGGCCGCAGGCTGCGGGAGTCACGCACACTCGGCTCCAGGCGATCGAGTTCCACATAGATCTGCGCCAGTTGCTCAGTGTCGGTGGCCTCGAAGTAACGCCCACCGGTCTCCGCGGCAATCGCGCGCAGCGTGGCAGGGTCGAGATCAGAGCCCACCTGGGCCAAGATGCCAAACGGCGTGCGCACACCGACCGCGCCACCGATCCCGATCGTGTAGATCCGCACGCCGGCAAGCGCCGCGACACGTGCGGCATCCAGCGGAGCGATATTGCCCACGGTGTTGGCCCCATCGGTAAGCAGGATCAGCACCCGATCATCCTGTGCCTGCTCCTTCAGGCGCTTGACCGCAACGGCAATCGCATCGCCGATGGCGGTATCGCGCCCCGCCAGGCCGATCACGGCCTCGTCGAGCATGCTGCGCACCGTGGCGCGGTCGTAGGTGAGCGGTGTCTGCAGATAGGCGCGGGTGCCAAACAGAATCAGCCCGAGACGATCGCCATCGCGGCGTTCGACAAAGCGTCCGGCCACCGCCTTGACCACGTTCAGGCGGTTCACCGGCCGACCGTTGAGGCGATAGTCGTCCTGTTCCATCGAACCGGAGACGTCAACTGCCAGCATCAGGTCACGCCCGGCCACCGGCAGGCGCACAGGCTCACCCAGCCATTGCGGCTGCGCTGCCGCCAACACCAGCAGGATCCAGACGGCCCAGGCCAGCAGGTAGGCGGGACGTTTCACCCGGCTGAGCGCCGTGCTCTCCAGGCCCTGTACGTCGTGCAGAAAACGCAGCTGCAAGGCCGCACCTTCAAGCGGCGGTGCTGCGCGTACGAAACGTTGCACGATCAGCGGCAGCGGCAGCACCGCGAGCACCCAGGGCCATGCAAATGAGATCACGCGGCAACCTCACGATTGCGCAGGATCCAGTCGTGCACCAGGTCAGCGAGCGCATCCGGCGCAAACTCGGCCGTGGGGCGATAAGGTGCATCCGCCAGGTGCCGACCGTCGCCGGCGCAGAAACGCCCATTCCCGCCGTGTGCATCGAGGAATGCCAGCCACGCCTCACCGGTCAATGCCGCAGCCTGTTCCGGGAACGCCTTGAGCGCGTAGCGGCGCAGCAACCTCGACAGGCCGCGAATGAACACGGCGTTATCCTGCTGCACCCGGTGCGCCGCCCGCAGACGCTTCAGCTCCCCGATCGCCTGGCGTGCCGCTGCCTGGTGCCGTCGCCGGCGCAACAGCCACCACACAAGCATGACCGCGACCAATAACAGCAAGCCGAGCAACAACCACCAACCCGGCGCAGGCGGCCACCACGACACCCCTTCCGGCAGGTGATAACCGCGCAAACCCTGTAACGCGTCCGTGGTCGATGCCGGCTGCACGTTCATCGAATCCCTCCGGAACGCCTGCCATGCGGCCGCAGACCCTCTCGCAGCACCTCGCCGACCGCCTGGTCGGTGCGCAGACTGATCAGATGTGCCTGATAACGCAGACACAGCTGCTGCAGCATCGCCGCATGGTCCGCAAAACGCTCCGCCCAATGCCGACGCAACCCGCTATCCGCGGTATCGACCACGAAACGCCCGCTGCCATCGGTCACCGGATAGCGTCCGGCCGGCGGCGCGCTGGCCTCCAGTGCATCGTAGACCTGCACCAGCACCATCTCGCTGCCAGCGGCAAGCCGTGCCATCCATGCGCCGTCGCCGCTCCCCAGACCGGCGAAATCACTGATCAGGAACACCAGGCTGCCGGGGCGCACCAGATTGACCAGGTGTGCCGCGGCCGCCGGCAGCGAGCCAAACCCGGACCGGGGCGCCGGCAAGGGCACAGGCCCGTCGCGTGCGGCGGTGAGTTCCGTCAGACCATTGAGCAGCGGCAACAGCGAACGGGTGTGTGCGGCCGGCCGGTATTCAACACGTCGCTGCTCGTTGAACACCACGCCGCCGACCCGATCACCCTTGTCGACCGCAGCCCAGGCAAGCAACGCTGCAGCCTGCGCGGCGACCACCGATTTGAATGCGACACGGGTGCCGAAGCGCATCCCCGGCCCGATATCGACCAGCAGCCACACCGGCCGCTCCCGCTCTTCGCGAAACAGCTTGACGTGTGCGACCGTCGAACGCGCCGTCACACGCCAGTCCATGTTGCGCGGGTCATCGCCGGGCTGGTAGACGCGCGACTCGTCGAACTCCATGCCGCGACCGCGAAAGCGTGACAGATGACCGCCGCTGCGCGTTGCCAGCACCTTGCCCCGCGGCGCGATCTGCAGGCGCCCGGCCTCCTGTCGCAGGGCAATCAGCGACGCCAGGTCGATACCGACACCGCTCTGTCTTGTGTGCAGCGAAGGCTCTCTCACCCGGCCATCCTCAGGGTACGGGCACGAGGGCGAGCAATGCCTCGATGAATCCCTGCGCGGTACTGCCTTCGGCCTCGGCCTGGTAGGACAGGATCAGGCGATGCCTCAACACATCAGGGGCCACCGCCTGGATGTCCTCCGGAGAGACATAGTCACGTCCGCCAAGCCAGGCCCTGGCCCTGGCGCAGCGATCCAGCGCAAGCGTTGCGCGCGGGCTGGCGCCATAGCGCAGCCACTCGCCGAGGTGACGACCATAGGGCGCGGGATCACGGGTGGCCAGCACCAGGTGCAGCAGGTAGTCCTCGACATCGGGGGACATGAACAGTTCGAGAATCGCCCGCCGTGCCTCGAACACAACGTTTTGGCTCACGCGATGCGGCGCTTCGGGCGGTTGCGCCCTCGCCTCCTGCCGATGCAGCAGGAGTATCGCCTTCTCGGTGGAAAGATCGGGATAGTCGACGCGCACATGCATCAGGAAACGGTCGAGTTGCGCCTCGGGCAACGGATAGGTCCCTTCCTGCTCGATCGGGTTTTGCGTCGCCATCACCAGGAACAGCTCGGGCAGGTGAAAGGTCTGGCGGCCGACCGTGACCTGACGCTCCCCCATCGCCTCGAGCAACGCCGACTGCACCTTGGCAGGCGCCCGGTTGACCTCGTCGGCGAGTACGAAATTATGGAACACCGGCCCCTTGTCGAAGCGGAAGCTGCCGTCCTGCGGACGGTAGATCTCGGTGCCGGTGAGATCCGCAGGCAGCAGGTCCGGCGTGAACTGGATGCGATGAAAATCGCCTTCGAGGCCAGACGCCAGTGCCTTGACCGCACGGGTCTTGGCCAGCCCCGGCGCACCTTCGACCAGCAGATGGCCGTCCGCGAGCAGCGCAATCAGCAGGCGCTCAACCAGTTCCGCCTGGCCGAGAATCTGCTGCCCGATGTGTTGACGAAGGGCCTCGAACTCACTGCGCACGAATGCCGGTTGTGCCAAACCGTCTGCGATCGCAGCCGCTGACGACTGCCCTTCGGGTTCTTTCATGGGTGTCTGTCTCCTTTCCCTGTTCCGTAGCGCCTGTGACATCGGCAGGAAACAAATTGTTCCACCGACACATGGTGAGGGTATACCGCGATCAATCCGCCTGCCGGAACTCGCTGGGTGACACGCCGGTCCAGCGTTTGAATGCCCTCGAAAAATTTGCCGGCTCCGAAAACCCCAGCACGTAGGTCGCCTCTTTGACTGGCATGCGCTGCTCACCGATGAAACGGACTGCGAGTTCACGCCGCGCCTGGTCGAGCAACCCCGAGTAGGTGGCCCCTTCATCCGCCAGGCGGCGCTGCAGGGTACGTACCGATACGTTCAGCGCACGCGCCACGTCTGCAGCGTCGACACCACCGGATGGCAGGCTTTCGATCAACCGGATGCGCACGCGGTCCGAGAAATTTTCGTCATCGAGTCGCGCCATGTAGTCGGCGACGATGCGTTCATTGTGACGGGCCAGCGCACGGTTGGCCGTCGGCAGCGGCCGTTCGACATCGTCACGCCGAAACACCATTGCATCGCATTCGGCACCGAAACGGATCGGCGCACGAAACAGTGCATAGAACTCCGCCGCACAGGGTGGCTATGAACGCACAAGCTCTAATGACAGCGGGGCAAAACCCTCACCACAGCTGACCCGGCAGAGGCTGACCAGGGCGGACCACAATGCATCCTGTGACTGGTCCTGCGAACGTCGACGGTACAGCACCCTGCCGACCGAGAGGCGGCATTCGTCACCGGCCAGCGAAAGCTCGAGTTCCATCGCATCAGAAATCGCCCGGAAATAGCGCACCACTCGCGTCAGTGCGTCATACAGGCTGTCGCTGGTCAACCACGCGAATCCGAGCGACTGCAGCGAGGCCGGGCTGAAACAGCGCGCCACACGCAGTCCGATACAGGGATCCGCCGTCAACTCGGTCGCAATGAGCCAGGCATGATCCAGCTTTGCATCGTCAAATCTCGCGCCTGGCTCATTCCATTGCGCGGGGTCGAGGCCTGCCTGACGGAACACCTGCGCGGGATCCAGGCCGTAGGATTCGATCACGCGCCACAGCGTCTGCGAAGCGGTTGTAATCGTCGTGCTGTGACTCATGATCTCGTTGGCACCGCGGGACAACCTCCTGGCGCGCCGGGATTACCGGCCCCTTGCAGCCTGATTCTACGCTGAAGCCTCACTGGCAGAAGAGCCAGGGCCACACTCGGCGTCTGAAGGAGGCCGCAAATGATAAACCAGGATTTCCAGCACCTTCGCGAGCAGCATACCATCGCATCACCGATCGCCTTCGTCGGCATCGGGCTGCACAGCGGCCGGCGTGTGATCTTGCGTATCCTGCCCGCCAAGGCTGACACCGGGATCAGCTTCACCCGGCGCGACCTTCCGGAAGGTGAAAACCGCTTTGTCGCACTGTGGAACAGGGTCGACGGCACCGAACTCTGTACGACCCTGAGCAACCGGCACGGCCATCGTCTCGCCACGGTGGAACATCTGTTGTCAGCATTCAGTGGGCTGGGTATCGACAATGCGGCCGTGGTGGTCGACGGGCCCGAGGTACCGGTCGTCGACGGCAGTGCCATGCCGTTCGTGTCTGCTTTGATCAATGCCGGTATCCAGCCGCTGGGCGTCGCCCGCGATCTCCTGGTCGTTCGTCGACCGGTGCGCATCCAGCATGGCGAAAGCTGGGCCGAGTTGCTGCCCGACCATACACCGCGCATCACCGTGAGCATCGACTTCCACCAACAGGACATCGGCCTGCAGTGCCTGAGCATGTGCATATCGCCAAACTCGTACGCACGTGAGATCGCGGCCGCGCGCACCTTTGGCTTCGCCGAAAACGTATGGCAACTGCGACGCCGCGGCCTCGCATTGGGCGGATCGGTGAAAAACGCCATCTTGCTGGAAAACGGCCGGGTCGCGAACCTGGAGGGACTGCGCTTTCCCGACGAATTCGTGCGCCACAAGGCCCTGGATGCCATCGGCGACCTTGCATTGGCGCCTGCGCCGATCATCGGGCACTACCGCGCCAACCGGCCGGGTCACCGCCTGAACAACGATTTACTGCGCCTGCTTATGAACGATGAACGAAGCTGGCAACGGGTTGCCGCCGCAGACCTGCTGGATGGCAGAATCAACGGGCTTGACCGGTCCATCATGGGGATGGGACTTCAACTCGACGATGCCACGGATGGCCCGGACCCTTCCCAGGCAATCAGCTGCGAGAAGGCGCCAGCCTGGCGTGAGGTGCTTGATCGCGTACTGGGAAGAACGGGCGACGACACGCAGTAATCATGGCGCCGCAGTGCAAAACGTCTGCACCGCCAGCATGAGTGGCGGTGCAGACAGATTGCGTCACTTCGGGGTGTAGCTGAACTTCTGTCCGCCGACGCTTGCCTCGTACATCAGGCCACCCTTGGCCACAGTGAACACCGCCATGCCCTTGTGGTACTTACCCACGGTGACCGCATCGTTCTTGCCGCCACTGGCGCCGGCGGTGGCACCTGTTGTGGCGGCCGTCGCGCCAGCAGCAGCGGTAATCGCCACCGCCTGCGCCTGGGCACCGAACTCGAAGTTGCCACCGGTGAACTCGCTGAGCGCGCGCTTGTCCTCGAAGAAGACAATCTGGCTGAAAGCCTGTCCGCCCAACTGGAAGCCGATCGTCACCTGCGTCATCGCGGTGTCACCGATATAGTTGCCCTGCTCGAAGACCCGGCCCTTGCCATGCGCGCCGCCTAGACCGATGCCACCCTTACCGACGGTTGGAAAGACTGCATAGCCATAGGCATGACTGAAGAAGGTGCCACTCTCGCCGGCATTCTGGAAGATCTTGACTGTGTCGGCGTAGTCATCCGCCCATGCGTTGACGGCAGGCAGCAACAACAGCGCCATACTCAGGCCGAGGAAACGATTGAGGTTCATACGATTTCTCCTTTGGACCGCTCAAGGGCGGGTGATTGTCAGCACGCGGTCATGACCGCTGTGCCCATTATTGCAGTGGGCGCCGAGGCATAAGTCGCCTATGCAGACATCTTGAGTTGCATTCGGTGCCCGGCATCCCGTCACCAACGACTATGCGGTGCTAAATGTCCACCGCGGTAGCATAGTAGCGTCGAGTGAAAGTCGTTCCCATGTCCAACTTCCGGAAATCCATCGGCCGATCGCGGACAAGCCAAGTGGATCACGTTTTCGGCCGCCAGACTGCTTGTTCGTCTGTCAAAGTGCAAACGCCGCTACCCGCTCAAATACCCAGAACACCGCCGTCGACCCGATTCCGAACGACGTGGCGGTGCGGACCCACCCCATATCGGTCTGCGACCGCAACATGCGACTTATCGCCGTTTGAACCGAGAGAACAGCAAAAACGAACAACAGCTGCCCGATCTCCACACCGAGGTTGAAGCTCAGCAGGCCGAGAACAAGGTCATTGCGTGGCAGCCCGATCTCAGCGAGCACACTGGCGAATCCCAGCCCATGCAGCATGCCGAACGCTACAACCAGCCAGAAGCCATGGCGCCACCCCCCGCCCCCGGGCTGCATGGCCGCACGCGCGACGAAGACTATCGACAGCGCAATACTTGCCTCGACCGGTGGCACCGGGACGTCGACCCATCCCAGTACGGCGAGCGCCAGGGTGACCGAATGCCCCACGGTGAAGGCAGTCACCAGCTTGACCAATGTCCAGCCGCGAGCCAGAAGACAGAGCGCCAGGACGAAGGCCAGATGATCGATACCCAGCAGGATGTGCTTGATACCGAACCCGACATACCGCGTGGCAGTGTCGGTTGCCGCCTGCCCGTTCCCGAGCAACTCGTCGAGGTTAAGGCGGATAATCCCACCGTCCGCATCGACATACCCCGCACTGCGGTCACCGGTGCCGCGCTGGACCACCACCATGGCGCCCTCGCGTTGCCAGTCGAGCAATACGGCATCGCCGCCTGGCCAGCCCGAGTCACAGTCGATGCGCCAGGTCGCCAAACGGACCAGCTGGCCGCTCGGCCTTTGCCCCAGTTCACTGAAGGCACAACCACCTGCCATGATCGGTGCAGTGGGTACCATCCTGGCTGGTATCTTGGCCTCGAGCAGAACACTTGTGGCGCTCAGCGGCGTCAACACGAGCCGTGCGACACCCAGGTCATGCGCGTGAACACTGCCCAGTAGCAAGGCCATCAGCAGCAGCGCCCCGGCAACTCTGACCACCGAATCAGCCACCGCTGACACCTGATGGCAGGATTACGTCGTATTGCGCACGCAGTGCCGCAAACATCTTTGCACGCTGGCTCTTGCGCCAATCCTCTTTCCAGTCGTCGACCAGCCGCTGATGCAACTCGGTTTCCGGCAACACGCGGGGCTCATGACGTTCCAGTACCCGGACCAGGTGCCAACCTCGCCCCGATTGCAGCGGGCCATACCACGTTCCCTCACCCATGGACTGAAGCGCCCGTTCGAACTCAGAACCGAAGAGCACGACCAGTTGCTTGCTGCTGTAACGCTCCATGTGCGGTCCGAGCCAGAAGGTGTCGCCAAGGCCCCGAGCTTCAGCAGTTCCTGCAACGATCGCGACCAGTGCCTGCTCGGCCGCTTCGCGATCGCTTTTGAAATAGACATGCTGAAACGTGGTGGCGCTCGGCGTCAGGTACTCCTGGGAGCGAGCATCGAAATGTGCCCGCAGCTGGTCTGCGGTCGGCTCGGGAGGATCCTCGCCAAGCAGAAAGTACATCTTGTCAGCGAGGCGTTTGCGCACATTCGCGTCGTTGCGGTACAGGCCGCGGGCGATCGCCTCGTTGACCAGCACCTGATGATCGACGTAGCCCGTGATAAGTTCATCACGCTCAGCTGGGCTGATCTCGCGATCAAGAACCATCCGGCGCTCTTCGACCAGATCATTTACCGCCGCGTCGGTGACGATGATACGCGGCTGCGCCTGCTGAACGACGTGGCTGTACGCGAGAAATATCAGGCTACCGGCCAGGACGAATCCTACAAGCGGGTCTCTGAGCAGCGGGGCAATACGAATTTGCATGGCTTCTTCTCCATGGGCGCCGGATCTTGCCGCACACCGCACAGCACTCCGTCCGGAGGGCCTACTGGCCATCATCCACGATGTCTGGATTGAGGTAACCCGGCTCTGTCAGTCCCTTCTTACGCATTGCCAGACCGTTGAGACACTGGCGCAGAATGGCCTTGGAGTTGAGCATGGTGGTATAGCCCGGGTCGGAATCCGGACGGATTTCGACGATCTCGACGCCGACCACATTACTCTCGGCACACAAACGGCGCATCAGCGGCAGGGCCTCGCGCATGTACATGCCGCCCGGTTCAGGAGTGGAGGTGCCGGGGATAAACGCCGGGTCGATTACATCGACATCGAATGAGATGAACAGCGGCTTATTGACCTTTCGGACGTCGTCCATGATGTCATCCATCACCGCTTTCCAGCCGCGCGCCTCCACCTCGGCCATCATGTGATAGCGAAGCTTGTTGTCGCGGTTCCACTTCACGCCGCTCATGTCCGTAGAGTTTGGCCCGCGAAGGCCGACCTGAATAATGTCCTCACCTTTGACCAGCCCATCTTCAACGAGGTGTCTTACCGGGTTTCCGTGGGTATAGAAGTGACCGAAGCCGACCGGTGCCTGATCCGCATGCGCATCGAAATGAATGATGCTGAGGTTGCCCTTGCCATATACATCTGTAAGGCCGGCGGCATCCGGGTACATCAGCGCGTGACCGCCGCCGATAATGACCGGTATGGTGCGTTTACCCGGTTGAATCTCCACGCCGGCTACACTGGCCACGAATTCTCGAACGGGATCAATGCTGCGCTCGATGCTCATCGGCGAGGTCGGGGCGTCACCGTAGTCGACCACGGTCAACTCCTGCAGCGCCGTCAATCCGGAGTCCAGCTCCGGCATCTCGAACGCCCCCCAGTTGTGATAGACCTCGGAGCGATGCGGATTGCGCATCTCTTGCGGGGCATAAGTACGCGCACGCGGGTCACCGATCAACTCGGCACCGAAGATGGCCACCTCGACCTTGCCGGCCTTCAGATCCTCCGGGGTCAACGCGACCGGCAAGTGAAAGAACGTCGGGATGCCGACCCAGGGCATGCCACCGACATAGCGCTGAAGGTTGACCGGCCCCGGCTCACGCCCTTCCGAGATGTCATCACGGATTTTTTTCCAGACGTCGTACGAGGGATCGTCAGGATTCAGCCTGACAATCGGCTCCTCGCCGGCATCGATCCGGTCAACCTCGTCCGGGGTGTCGGCAGAACCCATATACGCTGGCACTGGCACCGACATCGGCAGCAGCGCTGCCAAGATCACCATTATGAGTATTTTCCTGTTCATGATTCAGTCTCCCAAATGAGTACCACGCCGAATGCACACGGGCATGGCGATGTTGGTTAGTGAATTGGCTATAAGAGAACTCTGAGGCGTACACCGCCGATCAGCGCGGCGTCCCGAGCGGTGTTGCCCTGCGGGTTCAGGATCAGCTGAAGGTCCGGTGTGACTTCGAGATTGGGCGCGAGTTGAAACTTCCAGAACACCTCCAGCCCATATTCGTTATCCAGCGCTGACGCTGTCGGCTCGGCCCACCAGCCAGCCACGCCGATGCGATCATGCTGGAATCCGAGCGGGTGCTTGATCTGGCCGCCCAAGGCAGCGCGCTGTTTGAACGCACGCCAGTCTTCACCGGCGTAGCTGTAGCGAAACAGCGTGCCGAAATCGGTACCGATGTCCTGATCGAAACTCAACGCCAGCGCCCAGCCGGCAGGCTGCTTGCTGACGCCCGAGCCGATGCTGTCGGTGTAGTAGGCGGTGAAGCGATAGGTCCCCTGGCCAAGGCCTGCGAGATTGTCAGGCGTCATGCCGAGTTCCGCGGCATATTCCCAGCGCCCGCTGTCGAGGGTGCGAAAACTGACATTCTCGGAGGTGCCGTCGGCCTCGCGCACCATACCGGTCAGATAGGCCCCATCCATGTGGTGCTGGACAAACAGGCCCATGCCGTTGCGGGCCGTGAAGGGAACCACAGTGTTGTTCACCAGTTGCGGTGTCAGAAAATCTTCACGATCGCCCACTGCATAGCGGTTCAGGTTCAGAAAGGTGCGCGTCGTCAGCTTGCCCACTCCCAGACGCAGACGGTCATCGAGCAGCCATTGCTCCCACGCCAGCATCTGCCACAGATCGCGGTAGTCGCCAGGGGCGGTGTCACCGCCGTTGACCGGCGTGATCACACCGACGTCATTCATGAACTGGGAGGTATTTCGGCTGCCGAGTGTGCGCGAGATCTGGTACCAACCCATCAGGCTGCCGCGCTTGCTGTCTGCCGCTACCGGCGCCCACTGGAAGATCAGATTGGTCTCGTCATTGCCCGTGTACACCCCGTTGAATCGCATATCCCACTGGAACTGCGGCGAATACTCGATTGTGTAGGAAAAGCCGTACTGGTCGCGGAGTTCGCTCTTGAACGCCTGATAACCGGAAAACGCGTCCGTCAGGGGTTGAAAAAGCTCGTGGCCTGTCTTCCAGGGTTCCGCGGCCTGGGCATGCAGTACCGCAATCTCACCGTAAGTCGCAATGGCATCGTCGTCGACAGCCGCTATCGAAGCCGAGACAGCAAGGCAAAGTGCGGCGCATGAAGTACGCCGGAATCCAAGGTTCGGCTCGCACGCCCTGCATAGTCTCTTTATCATCGGGTATTGGGTTGTCTTGCAGCTCAGGGAGCAACGTGTTGCCGATGGTTTCACACACAGTCCGCCACCCGATAGGTTAATCAAGTTGTTAACGACGCCCTTTGTATTGAACTCATCTGGTCTGTGACATCCACTGAATCACCAATGACCGATCAGGCAGGCACAGCGCACACGCCAGGCGCGGCGGAGATTCGCGATCAACTGGAACGAATTCTCGGTGCACATGGTTTCAGGGCATCAGAACGCCTGCGCCGGCTGCTGGCGCATCTCGTGACACTGACTCTGGAGGACCGACAACGCGAGCTGACGCAAAGACACCTTGCCGAGGCGGTGTTCGGGCGCGGCAATGAATTCGAGCCTGAGCGCGACGCCATCGTCCGCGTCGAGATCCGCAAGCTCAGGCAGGCGCTGCAGCTGTACTACGCTGATTACGGCGCCAAAGATCCGATGGTGATCACCCTGCCCAGGGGGGCTTATGCGCCTCGGTTCGAGCGCTCGCAACACGCGCAGGCACAGGAAGATCCGGCTACTGCCTCTCGGCCTGGGCTCGACCCTGTCAGCCTCGCGGTGTTGCCGTTCGTCTATCTCGGCGAGGATCGGGACAAGGACTGGCTGGCACAGGGCGTGGGCGAGGAACTGAACACGATATTGGGCCGCATCCCCGAACTCCACGTCACCCCGCCCTATACGTTTTTCGACAAGGCATCGGTGTCCGAGCAGCTCGCGCAGTTGCACAATGAATCCACCGTCCGCTTCGCGATCGAGGGGTCAACCCGATGTGACGGCGCCCGCGTCCGTGTTACCGCACGATTGCACGACCTTTTGCTGAACCGGCAGATCTGGTCGGATCGATATGATCGCAATCTGGACACGACGGGCCTGATCGAGATACAGGAAGACATCGCGCGAAACGTGGTCGCCGCCGCTGCGGATATGCTCACAGGCGTGATCGGCCAGTCCCTGCGCAGCGAACTCAAACCCCAGCCGGACCAGCGGCTGGAAGTCTACGAAGCGATGGTGCGCTTTCATCACTATCTCCAGATGACCTCAGACGAGTCCTACGAAGCGGCACGACGCGCGCTCGAAGAGATCGCGGCACGTGACCGGTCCGAGCCACTTATCCTGTCGATGCTGGCAGATCTCCGTCGGGCGGCCTTCGCCTTGGGTTTCACAGACGAACCCGACCCCATCGATTCCTGTCTGGCCCTGTTGGGCGAGGCCATTTCACGGGCCCCGGACTGTCTGCCATGCCGCGTGTCACTGTGCTTTGCGCTGCTGCACAAGCGGGACAAGGGCGGACTCCTGGAACAGGTTGAAACCATATTGTCGGATCCGGCCTCGCCGGCCTCTTACCGGTCTGATGTCGGGGTACCGCTGGCACTGTGCGGAGAATGGGAACGCGGATGCTCCCTGCTGGGTGAACAGATGCGCACCACCCGGTTCTATCCCCATTATTTCCAGTACCCGCTGTTTCTGCACGCATACAGGCAGGCCGAGTACGAAAAGGCTGCCCTGCTGGCCGATTCCTTTCGCCCGGCACCCTTTTTCTGGCAACCATTGCTGCATGCCGCGGTACTGGGGCAGCTGGGGCTGCCGGACGAAGCTGCACCTCTGATCGAACGGCTGCTTGCGTTGCGCCCCAACATCCGGGAGCACGGGCGTCGCTATATGTCCTGCTATCTGATGGAGGACGATCTGGTGGAACAACTGACAGATGGACTGCGGCGCGCGGGACTGCACCTGCAATGACCCGTGCCGCTGCGGATAGCGGCGTTTTTCCAGTATGGCCTGTGGTCATGGCCGGCATAGCGGGTGCCGCCATGTTCAACCTGGCGCCGGCATTTCTCGCCTCGAATGCCGCCTGGTTCGGTCTCGACGACAGGCAGATCGGGTGGCTGATGAGTGCAGAAATAGCGGGCATCGCGATTGCATCCGTCTTGACCCTGCTGTTCGGCCACCGCGGTCAGTTGCGTACGCTCGCATTGATCGGACTGGGCGTCATCGTGGTGGGCAACCTGGCTTCTCTGGCCGCGCAGACGTTCTCGTCGTATCTGGTGATCCGGTTTCTGATCGGTCTTTTCGGCGATGGTTTTGCGTACGTCACGGCTGTCTCGACCCTCGGTCGGCATAAGAACCCGACTCGGGCTTTCGCAACCCTGTCGTTCAGCAACATGTGCTTCAGCGGCACGGCGCTGCTTGCGCTGTCACAGTCGCCTGAATCGCATACGCGTCTTGCCGTCGTTGTACTTTTCGCGTTGCTGTCTGCATCGGCGATCGCGGCCTGGCGACGTTGGCCGCAGTTTTTGGACAGCGGCG
>Ga0116164_10000883_pt1 | contig 24076 bp, 28 predicted proteins | sample AD_UKC109_MetaG_FD_89888 | JGI IMG/M metagenome (GOLD analysis project Ga0116164, IMG submission 89888) | Active sludge microbial communities of municipal wastewater-treating anaerobic digesters from Hong Kong - AD_UKC109_MetaG | ecosystem: Engineered > Bioreactor > Anaerobic > Digestate... | reverse complement strand
GTCAGTCGTTCAGCCGGTGAGTGCAACATGTGTGATCGATGTAGGCACCGTCAGTGACGAGTGTGGTACCGTATCATGTGATGCGTGGCAGCCTCCGGACTGGGAGCTCGAGCATTACGGGTACGGGTCGGACGAGACGACCTGCGAGGATCTGACATGCACGAGCTGCGGCGGGACGGACTCGTGGCTTATGCCATGATGATCAACAGGTCAGGGAGGTCGATCTCCCTCCGCCCCCTCTCCTTCCTGAATCTGCTCGTGGTAGAGGTAATGGCCGCACCGTTTGCAGTAGTCGGCATCGATCTCGTGCTCGCTGAGGCCGCATTGCGGACAGAGGACGTTCGTCTTCTTTGATATCAAAATCCACTCTTTGATGATCTGGCTAGCCTCCCAGGGTATGAGGATGATCCCGGAGAGGATCATCAGAACTGTGACCCATTTGCCGGCGTTGGTGACGGGGGTGATGTCGCCGAAGCCGACGGTCGTCAGGGCCACCACCGTGAAGTAGAAAGCGTCACCGAAGTTTCTTACCTGATCGTTCACGGGGCTTTCGACGTAGAAGAATAGGCCCGAGCTGATGAAGAAGATGATCAAGATCGTCGTCGCAAGCCTTGCCACCTTCAGAACCTCCAGGGATACGCTGCCGAAGAAGAAGTGGGGGTCGGTAAGGAACCGAAGAAACCGAAAGATCCTGAAGACCTTCAGGACCCGGATCGTCTTCAAGAAAGCGATGTCGAGGGAGAGGCCGAAGACGGGAGAGACGAGCTGTAATAGGGTCGGAAGTATCGCCACCAGGTCAATGATGCTGTAGATGTCCACCAGCTGTTTTCTCCTGTTCGGCGCGCCGTAGAGGCGGGCGACGTACTCGATGATGAAGAAAGCCACGGCCACGATCTCGAGCTTTGAAAGGAAGTTCTCCACTCCTTCGGAGATGTCGTAGGTGTCGATGACGAAGATGGCGCAGACGAGGAGGTTCATGAAGATTATCGTTATGTCGATCGCTTTTCCGAGGGGCGTTTTGTAGTCGATGAGGTAGAACTCGACCAGCTCTCGGAGGTTGTCAGGAGGCACGGGATCGGCGTTCGTCATCTTCGATAACCTCGTTTTCCTTTACAGATAAACAATCTTCGACTCTTTAGGCCCCACTCAGAGTTGAGCAACGTCCATATATAAGGGTCAGGACCTGACTAGATCTTGCTTTTCCGATGGGGTCTCAAGAATCATGACCGAACCAGAAAAATTGGAGCTGAAGCGGGAGCTGGGACTCTTCGAGGTGACCCTCTCCGGCGTCGGGATCATTCTCGGGGCCGGGATCTACGCCCTCATCGGGAAGGCCGCGGGGCTTGCCGGAAACTCCGTCTGGCTCTCCTTTGCCATCGCGGCTCTGATCGCCATATTCACGGGCCTCAGCTACGCCGAGCTATCGTCGATCTTCCCGAAGGCCAGCGCCGAGTACGAGTACACCTGCCACGCCTTCGGTCGAAAGCTCGCCTTCGTCGTGGGGTGGCTGATAATTTTCAGCGGGGTCATAGGCGCCTCCACCGTAGCCCTCGGCTTCGGCGGCTACTTCGACGCCCTGACCGGCGTTCCAGTCCTTCCGGCGGCCGTTCTTTTGATCCTCGTTTTATCTCTGGTCCTCCTCTGGGGGATCAGGATCTCGGCCTGGTTTGCCATCGTCTTCACCCTCATCGAGACCGCAGGGCTTTTGATGGTGATTTATATCGGGCTTCCTCATCTCGGGAGCGTCGACTACCTTGAGATGCCCCACGGTCTCTCCGGCGTCTTCGAGGCGGCAGCCCTGATCTTCTTCGCCTACATGGGCTTTGAGGAGATGGTGAAGCTCTCGGAGGAGACGAGAAACCCCGAGAAGAACATGCCCATCGCCCTGATTCTGGCTCTGGCCATCACCATCTCCCTCTACATGCTGGTGGCTTTGAGCGTCGTCTCCGTTGTCTCCTGGGAGACCCTCGCAGCCACGGAGGCGCCCTTCGCCGAGGTGGCGGCCGAGGCTCTCGGGGCCGACGCCTTCGTCGTAATCTCGGCTATAGCCTTATTCGCCACCGCCAACACAGTCCTCTTGATGCTTCTCGCCGCTTCCAGGATTGCCTACGGGATGGCCGAATCCTCGTCGATGCCAGACTTTCTGGCGAAAGTTCATCCAGAAAGGAGGACGCCCTGGGCTTCGATCCTCGTCGTCATGCTCCTCTCGATCGCCTTCGTCTTCTCCGGCGACATAGCCTTCGTCGCTGGCGCCAACGACTTCATCCTCTTTGTGACCTTCGTCGTCATCAACGGCGGCCTGATCGCTCTGAGGCGCAAAGAACCAGACCGGCCCAGGCCCTTTCGGGTCCCCATCAGCATCGTCTGGCTTCCCGTCCTGCCGGTCCTGGGGATTTTTACCTGCCTCTTTCTCATCGTCCACCTGGAGCTGACTGCGATCCTCTTGGGGTCGGTCCTAGCCGTTGTCGGCGGTATTCTCGCCTTCGTCTGCTGCCGGGAACCGACCTGACTTCCTTTTCGGCCAATTATTCGTGGTCCTCTCCGGTCCGGGGGTCCTCGTTGCCGGACCTGATGGCGGCAGGGAAGAGAGTGCACCGGACCCACTTCGGCCCGTCTCCAGCAGGATCTTGTGCACCATCCTATCTCTATCGTATCGTGGGGCGGGGCTTTCGGTTGAGATCAGCGCCCCGATCGTGGGGGGGGGGCGATCGGACGGCGGCGAGGAGCATCTTGTTAGCGAGACGAAGACGAGTGAGGTTGCCGCCTACACCATCTCCATCGAGAACGATGGAAACAAGGCTCTCGGGCCGGTCTATGTCCAGGACCTCTTCCCGCTGGGCTCGGCGTACATCGAGGCGTCGGTCCGGCCCAGTGAACTCACTGACAATTACGCCAACTGGACTCTGCTGAACATCGGCATCTGCGACGTGGTGGATATAGACCTGGAGCTGGACGTCACCGAATGCCATACAAGCGAGCTCGTCAACAGGGTCAAGGTCTGGGGCGGGATCAACAACGGCGACGATTGGGTCTATGCCTCGAACTTCAGCGCGCTGGAGGTCAAGTGGCTGACCTGTTGTCCAGAAGGCCCGATAGAGGTCGAGACGAGGGCCGAGACGAACGGTACCGTCGTAAGGTACGAGATCGAGATCAATAACCAGGAGGATGCGATGAGTGTGGCGACAGTGGCCGATTATCTGCCCGCGGGCATGGAGCTAGTCGAGTCGTCGGTGCCCTTTGCCTCCTACGAGGACGTCGTCTGGAACCTAGTCGAGATCCCGGCGTCCGGGACGGCTGAGATCGAGTTTTCGGCTCTGGCTCCCGGAGCCGGAAGGTTTACAAACTCCGTCGAGGTCGATCCGAGGTCCGTCGACGGGTCCGTGGTGCAGCTGGTCAGTGCAACATGTGTCATCGATGTAGGCACCGCCAGTGACGAGTGCGGCACCGTATCATGTGATGCGTGGCAGCCGCCGGATTGGGAGTTTGAGCATTACGGGTATGGGTCCGACGAGACGACCTGCGAGGATCTGACATGCACGAGCTGCGGCGGGACGGACTCGTGGCTTGCGCAATGATTGGGTGCAAGGCACCCTCCCTCCTTCTTTTTTTCGAACCTTAAAAATCGAAGAGCGATCTCTGATCGTCACCTTTTGCGTGGTTTATGCGGTCTGGAAGCCTCACCATCCCATACCTTCCCCCACCGCCAGGTTCCACCACCACGTCTTTCGATCTGAAGGCTTGGATCGCGGCTATGACCCTCTCTTCGCCCTCAAGATCCGACAAATCAGCCTCCACCAGAACTTCGATCTCGCTTCTCTCCTTGACGAGCTCGTTCCAGATCCTTTGGACCTTTGCTGAATAGACGTTCTTGACGTTGAGGGCCATGGCGATGATCTCAGCTAGGGGTATCAGATGGAGGTAGGGAGGCCGATGATCTGGATGGGTTGGCTCGGGAAAATCTGACAGCATTTCCACCCTATCTCTTACCCCCAGCTTGGTCAGACCACCGCATTCGCACCTTCCCCTACTCTCTCTCATCTCCTCATGCGAGTAGAACCGATAGCATCGAGTGCATGCGGTCCTGTTGTACTTCCCCTCGTCAGGATAAAAGCCGACATTCAGAGACGGGTGGCAGCCGTCTTGGCGGAGGATAGCATCTCTCAGACCCTCAAAGGAGAGGTCTTTCATCTCCATCTGGTTGAACTCTCTTCCCAGCTTGTTGGGCCAGGGCGAGTGGGCATCGGAGTTGGATAGGAAGGTCCTTCTTTCAAGCTCCGATATCCTGTCGGCGTAGTCGGAGTCGGCGCTCAGCCCCAGCTCAACGTAGGGGATCTGGTCCGCCCGATCTTTGTAACATTCCGCGAGGGACGGGTGGTGGGCGTACATCCCGGTCCAGGGGGTGAAAGCATGGGCCGGTCCTATCAGACAATCGGCCTCCAGGGCGATATCAGCGATCTCGGGTGGGGTCATCCTGAGGGTGGGCCTGCCGTCGGCGTCGAGACTTGTGGCTCTGCCACCGAACCCCTTCGCCATCTCCGACGCCTTGGTGGGGTCGGGAACGATTATGAGATGATGGACCCTCGAAGAGTCCTCCACTTCGCATGTCAGAACGAAGGCTGTCTCTCCGAGCCAGAAGAGCCCATCTCTCTCGGGAAGCTCCTTCACCTCTTCCATCCATCGAGGATGGAGACAGTCCCCAGTGGCCACGATTCTGATGCCCTTCTTGGCGGCCTCTTTCGCGATGGTGGCGAGGTCCATCTTCTTCGAGGTGGCTGCAGAGTACTTCGAATGGATGTGGAGATCGAGGTTGACCTTCATCGCCCTTTACAACGAGCGGTTCAGGATAAACCATTTATCCTCTCGAATACAGGATTTCAGCGTCGATGTCGAACTTCAAAGAGGTCCTGGAGAGATTCGCCAGAGGCGAGATCTCGATAGACGCCGCCGCCCGGGAGGTTAATCTCTTCTCCTATCGAGAGGTGGGTAAGATAGCAAAGCTCGATCCGGGCCGGATCGACAGGATAGGAGTACCCGAGGCGATTCTGGCGGAGGGAAAAAGCCCTTCAGATCTGGTGGAGATCGTTCTCTCCTTTCTGGAGGCGTCCAAGGATGTCCTCATCACCAGGGTATCATCAGAACAGTTAGTGTCCCTGGAGGAAATCTCTCTTCCGGAGGGGGCATCTCTTCGGTGGGAAGAGAGGGCGAAAGCCGTCATTGTCTCGAGGGGCATTCCGCCGAAATTATCCGGCGGGAAGGTCGGCATACTCTCAGCAGGCACGGCCGACATTCCCGTCGCCGAGGAGGCGAGGTTGACCGCTGAGATCATGGGATGCGAGACCGTTTCGGAATACGACGTCGGGGTTGCCGGGATTCACAGGCTATTTCCTTCCCTGGAGACGATGATGGATGCAGATGCCCTGGTGGTGGCTGCGGGCCGGGAGGGGACCCTTCCTGCGGTGGTGGCTGGCCTCACGGACGTTCCTGTGGTGGGGCTTCCCGTCTCGACGGGCTATGGCGTCGGCGGAAAGGGCGAGGCGGCCTTGTTATCCATGCTTCAGTCCTGTTCTGTGATGGTCGTAGTCAATATCGACGCAGGGTTTGTAGCTGGCGCTTTTGCTGCAAGGATTGCTAACCGGGCTGTCCTTGCACGAAATATTTAAATATGTTTTAAATTATTGGCTGGAAACCTATTTATACGATCAGACCGAGGAATACACACGAGCGGGTAAACTAATTTTTCACTAACCCCCACTCCCCTACCCGCTCACACCTACTTTTACAATGTCGTAACAACAGATGGGCTAATCAAGCCTCATGAAGTGCATATCATAATTTTCATTAATTCCACGTTATTTAATCTATGGTGGATCCTAACATATGCGAAATATGTTCTAAGATTGCGCCTTGCGCCGCTCATTTGTCTATCTCAAACGGGCCTGTCAAATCGGACCAACTATACGATCGTGGGATGTCAGGTCTCCTTTCCGCCATCGGCGTGGACCAGCTCTGATCGTCTCGTTTTTGATTGAGTCTCACCGCTGAAGATGACGAGCTTCATTCTGCGTCGGCTGCTGTAATCTTCGATTGAGCATTCTGGTGCTATCCACCAGGTTGCCGTTGTTTACGATCTGAACTTCATCTCTGTCCAGGATCGTCCTTCACCAGGAAGATGGGTCATCCTCACCTGGCTGGAGCGTTCCGTTCAAAAGGTGGAATGGGACGGGCTTTCCTGAGGTCGATGGGAACCTCTCCGATCAGCTCCACCTTTCCCGTGCGATACTGGGTGGCTAGTGCGATCACCTCCACGCCACCGGCTGCAGCAACCCGGAGGGCGTCCCCAAAAGCAGGGTCTGTCTCGTCGTTGGGTACGAAAAGCTCAGCGTCTTCCCTCTGGATGATGAAGACGACACAGGCCCAATAGCCATCCTCGACGGCCCTCGCCAGCTCCCGAAGGTGGCGGCACCCCCTCTCGGTGGGGGCGTCGGGAAAGAGGGCGATCCCGTCTTTTACGAGGGTACAGCTTTTCACCTCCACAAGCCACAATTTATCGCCAGCGAGGAGGAAGTCGAGCCTGCTTTTGCCATAAGCAGGCTCAGATCTTACAAGCTTGTATCCCGAAAAATGTGGGATATCTCCAGAATTCAAGGCCTCTCCCACGATCTGGTTTGGGATCCGCGAGTCCACCACCACCGTACCAGCGCCGGTCACCACGGCGAAGACGTCAAACTTCGTCTTGCGCCTCTCCGAGTTTTTTGCGGGCCGGAGGAGAAGCTCCTTCAGCCTTCCGGGGTTTGGAAGGTGACACTCGAAGTTTCCCGATCCGCTTCTTGCATCCTCCAACTCGGCCAGGACCGAGAACCTGCTCGTCCTCGAAAGAAACCTGGCCCTCGCCATCTCTCCTTCGATCTTCAAATGAGCAGCCATTTCTTTCGGCCTACGTCGCGAGTCCTTAAATATAGTGCAGTCTTCTTCCCTTGTTATTGAACCGAGTATTCAACGTCAGTGAGCTGAACTCCAGGATCAAAGAGAGGCTGACCTCAGATTCGAGGCTATCTGACCTCTGGGCTCGAGGTGAGCTCTCTAACGCCGTGAACCATCGTTCGGGCCACCGGTATTTCACCCTCAAGGACGTCGACTCCCAGATCTCTTGCGTCCTCTTTCGCGGCCACAGCGGTGGGCTCGGCTTCGAGCTTGAAAATGGCCTAAACGTCCTTGTTTACGGCGATGTCGAGTTCTACCGTCCTCGGGGTCAGGTCCAGATCTTGGTAAAGGCCGTCCGGAGGGACACCGGCCTTGGCGAAAAACACCTGGAGCTGGAGATGTTGAGGGAGAGGCTCGCGGCTGAGGGGCTCTTCGATGTCGAAAGAAAGAGGCAGATTCCCGCCTATCCGGCCTGTATCGGGGTCGTCACATCTCCCGACGGCGCGGCTCTGAGGGACGTTATTAGGGTTCTCGGGTCCTCCTGTCCAGCTCGGATCGTCGTCTCTCCTGCCCAGGTCCAGGGGGAGGCCGCCCCGGAGTCGATTGCATCGGCCATATCTGCCCTTCAGGGCACGGCTGACGTGATAATCGTGGGGAGGGGCGGAGGGTCCAGCGAGGATCTCTCGCCCTTCAACTCGGAGCTGGTGGCGAGGGCGATCTATCTGTCCAGCTGTCCCGTCGTCTCGGCCGTGGGCCACGAGACGGACGTGACTATAGCCGATTTCGTCGCCGACGTGAGGGCCCCCACCCCTTCGGCGGCGGCGGAGATGGTGAGGCCCGAGGTCGAGAGGCTGAGGGAGAGGCTGGTGGAGATCGAGGGGAGGATGGTGCGGTCCATCTCGGCGAACCTGGCCAGGAGGCGTGAGAGGTTTGCCGACGTCGGGTGGGCCCTCTCTGGGAGGAGGATGAGGGGGATCGTCTCTGAGGAGAGGCAGAACCTCGACCGGATGATGGATCGGCTCGTCACGGCGGAGGATCGGAGGATCGACCTTCTCGCCGGGAGGTTGGAGCTGGCCGCGGGAAAGCTCGACTCCCTCAGCCCTCTATCGACCCTCAAGAGGGGCTACTGCATCGCCCTCACCGATCGGGGGCTGGCGAGGCGGGCTTCGGAGGTGGCGGCGGGCGAGCTATTCGACCTGGTATTCGCCGACGGAAGGCTTCTTTGCCGGTCGATAGGTGAAAAGGCAGATCAAAGGTGACGGATTCTGGCAAAGGTGGCGGCAGAGGGATGGTAGAGACGAAGGTGACGGTAGAGACGGAGATGAGGGATTTGACCGATGCGGTGTCTGACGACCTGAGCCTGGAGAGGTCTCTTGCAGAGTTGGAGAGGATCGTCCGGGCTCTGGAGGAAGGGGAGCTCACCCTGGAGGAGAGCCTCAAAGAGTTCGAGAAGGGTGTCACTCTCGTGCGAAGATGTAGTGCCCTTTTAGACGGGGCGGAGCAGAGGATAGAGATCCTGACCGGAGACCTGCCGGAGGATCTGTCAAGGTGATCTTGGACGGTGGATTTTGCATTATTGTTTCGTTCTTTGTTTTGTCGGAGGTTTAGTGATATGAGTTCAGCAGATCTTACAGAGAAAGACCTTCTCGTCGAAGAGAAGAAGGTCCTCGGACGGATTATAGATATGTGGAGCATTGGGACCCCCGAAGACCCCTACTCGAGCAGCACCGAGTCTAAGGTGATCAAGTACGCCGAGAAGGACGGCCTATCCGAGGAGGAGATCCAGGGCGTGCTCAAGTCCCTGGAGGATAAGGGGCTCATCCACAGGGAGCGGGAGGGGAAAAAGACGGTCATAAAGTACAGGGTCGAGGCCCACCACATAGTGAAGGGGCTTCAGAAAACGACCTACGTCGACAGCCGGTACAAGTTCACGCCGCCGCACCATTCGGGTCCCGGATCGAAATGAGCATAGAAGAGAGCGGCAGCAAGTTCACGAGGCGGACCGTCTCTCTCCTGGAGGCCGGAGAGGATGTGAAGATCGTCGCCTTCGGCGACTCCATCTCAGCGGGCTTTGCGGTCAGAAGGGGATTTGACCACTTCTGGCTTTTGATGCTCAAAGAGAAGTACCCCCGGGCCGAGATCGCCATCAAAAACGAGGGGGTCTGCGGAGCCACCAGCTTTGATGGTCTTGCGAGGCTCGACTGGTCGGTGATAGGTCACGCCCCGGATCTCGTCACCGTCAACTTCGGGATAAACGACATGTACATGGGAATTCGGCTCGGCGAGTTCAAGAGCAACCTCATCGAGATCGTCGAAAGGATCCTGGAGGGGTCAAAAAGCGAGATCCTCCTTCTCAGCTCCGAGCCGCTGCTGACGCCTCGGTTCGACAGGATCGTCCTCAGCTACTATCAGACTCTGGAAGACGTCGCCGAGGAGATGGGGGTGGGGTTCGTGGACGTCTGCGGAGCCTGGATGAGGCGGGTGGCCGACGGCGTCCCCCTCGAATCCCTTATCCTTCCGGGCCTCGACCACCCGAACGAGGCCGGATACAAAATCATCGCCGAGGAGCTGATGCGCTTCTTCTAGCTCCTCCTCACGTTTTGCCCTTCTTCATCTCGTCGACGAAGTTGTTCCACCTCTTGATGTCGTTCACCTTCTTCTTCACGACCTCTCGGCCCACGTCGGTCTTGTGCTCTTTCCTCTCCAGGATCTCCTTCAGGTCCATCAGGGTCCTGATGACGGCGGCGGTCTCCTCGTAGAGCTGGTGGGCCTCCTCGCTGGTCAGACGCTCCTCCTTCAGCCTCTCCTCGCCCTGGGTCTCTCTCGCCTTCAGGAGCCGGATCAGCTCTTTTATCTCCGCCTCCTCTTTATCGGTCAGGTCCTTCTCGTGGATCAGCCTCCAGATCAGGTGGCGGAGGTCGACGACCCCCTTCGCCGGGTGGACCTCGGGCGGGAGGTCGCCCGGCTTGATCTGGGATTTCTCCATCTCCTCTCTCAGGAGGTCTGGGTCGACCTCGAACTTCTCGGGGTCCTGGACCCCCACCCAGACCAGGGTCCGGTGGAGGTTTGCTAGAAGCTGATTTCTCTCGCTCTCGGTCAGGAGGTCGGCTGGGACGTTTGCGGGTTCGGGCTTCGTGGGATTTTGGGGCATAGAATCTATCCTCCACTCCTTTTCGTTTTTATTCTATCATTTTGGCGCTAGTTAAAGGTTGTCTGAGTTGCGTATGGTTCTTTTGGGTGTGCAGAACGAGCTGGTCAATTTTTATATGGGTTATTTATTCGTCATTTCTAATACGGAAAACTTTAAATTAGTAAATACATAATAGATAAAGTTATGGCGATTGACAACAAAATAATTCCATGCCATTGGCAAGCAACGTTCTACGTTAAACCTTCTTTGAAAAAATCCGAACCAATAGAACTTTTTGATCCTGTTGAATGTGAATTAAGGCCTTTTGAGTTTCAGGTAATCGGCAAAGGAAATGGCAAAAAAACACAAGTAATTGTCGACTACAAGACCAATAAATTTGATGAGGTATCGCCGGACTCAAAATCCGAGTATGAATATGCAGAAGAAACAAAGGCACGCGAATACGCATCGTTTCTCCAAAACACGATGCTTGGACGAATGATATATACAAGATTTTTCGATTCACTTGGCGTCGAAATGGCTTCTGGTCCAACACTTCTAAACAAGGATGAGTTATCTAAACTATATGAATTAAAACGACCGATAGGCTCCAGCATTAAATTTTCATGGAGAACTTACGATGTGAGCGATTCACTCGCAGAAAGCCATAACTTCTGGGAACTGGGATTTCAAAAAAAAATCAAAAGGATACGAAAATGATGCACTTCGAATAGCTGATTGGCTTCAGCTATCTGAAGGAGAAACGAACGAAATCAAGAGCTTTATTCTCGCTTGGATTGCTTTTAACGGTCTATATGGGCTATTTGCGTCGATTAATGGGAAAGAAGGAAATGATGCGGAAGAGGTCGATTACATCATCAAAGAGTTGTTAACAACTGATGCGAGGGATATTGTAAATTCTAGTGGATTTCTTCTAGATAAGCTAGAATTTTATAGTGTATCGTCTAAAGGCGGGAAAAGGAACTGGAGTGAAGAACTCAAGAACGAAAGGACTAAGGCAAACATGGATTATATTAAAATCCTTCAGTATACAGCGAGATGCATCTATGGAGTTAGAAGACAGGTATTTCATGAAGCGCCACAATCGGAGGATGTAGTTGAACGAGCAAGAGTTTGCAAGTTAATGCTCGCGCCTATTGTAGCAACTTGTTTAAAGAAATTTGTAATTTACTGACTGTGATGTCATGTCCCTAAAACACCGCGTCCTATTCGTCTGCACCAACAACTCGGCCCGCTCCCAAATGGCCGAAGGGCTCCTGCACCACCTGCACGGCGATAGCTACGAGGTCGAAAGCGCCGAAACCGAGCCGGCGGAGGTGAACCCACTCGCCGCTCGTTGCCTGAGCCCGCAAGAAAAACTTTTTCAACTTCGGAAGCAAACTCTCAGCCATGAAGCTCAAGGTGACCCTCGAAGAGGACGAGGAAGGGGGGTACATCGTCAGCTGTCCGGCACTTCCTGGCTGCCATTCTCAAGGAGATACCGCCGAAGAGGCCCTGGAGAATATCAAGGAGGCGATAGAGGGCTGTCTCGAATCTCTCTCGGAGGAGAGGATGAGTTCTCTAACCACCCAGGGAAAGATCATTGAAGTGACCGTCTGATTTCATGTCCAAGAAGCTGCCCGTGGTCTCGGGGCACATGGCGGTTAAGGCCTTTGTTAAAGCTGGATGGCGATTCGATAGAACCTCTGGGAGTCACGCCATCCTCCGAAAAGAGGGCTCTACTGTGACCCTTTCCGTGCCGCTCCACGACGAACTCAGAAAGGGCTTGTTGAGGGCTCTGATAAAAGATGCTGGGGCGTTTTGAGGCTGCCTTCCGGCCGTCGCCTGAAACGTGGCCCTTTCGGAATTTTGATAAATCTAACATGTATATTTTTGGTTTTGTATAATTCAACTAAGACGTGGGAGAAAGATGATGGCGTCAGAAAGCGCAGGCCGAATCGATAGAAAGCGCGTCCTCTTCGTCTGCACCAACAACTCGGCCCGCTCCCAGATGGCCGAAGGGCTCCTGCGCCACCTGTATGGCGATCATTATGAGGTCTACAGCGCCGGAACCCTCCCGACCGAAGTTCACCCCCTCGCCATCAGAGCGATGGCGGAGCTGGGCTTGGACATATCGGGCCAGAGGTCCAAGAGCCTGGATGAGCTTCGGGGCCAGGAGTTCGAGCTGGTGGTGACGGTCTGCGATCGGGCCAAAGAGGCCTGCCCCTTCTTCCCCGGCGGGTGCGAGCGGGTCCACCAGAGCTTTCCTGATCCTGCGGCCGTCGTCGGGACCGAGGAGGAACGGCTCCAGGCTTTCCGGGACGTGCGAGACGCGATCGAGGCCTGGATCGAGGAGACTCTCAAAATCGAGGGAAAATAGCTCTGGAAAACGGAAGAAGTGTGATGGGGAGGGAAGTCCAAGGTCCGCCTGAAGGCTTCAGGCGGTGATTTTGGACTTGGCGATGTACTTGATCAGATCGGGAGCGAGCCTCGTCTTCTTCTGGATCGCAGCGGCAGTCTCCTCGATGCTCTCACCCTCGCTGATGAGGTTTCCAATCTCTTCGATGGCGGTCTCGTCAACGATGTAGTACTCGTCGATGTCTTTTCTGTGACCCCAGACGTCGCCCTCCAGAAGGGTTATCCCCTGCATCTCGAGGAAGAGCTTGATCGCCTTGGACATGGTCTTGTGGTAGGATGGAGGTACCTGGACGGCCCGGAGGCGGGGACAGCTTCTCATCAGGTCGAGGAAATCGACGTTTGATGGCCTGAAGGCCAGGTGGACGATTCTCTCGTTCGGGTTCAGATTCGATATCTCGTCTTTCGAGCTCACAACTCTAATTCTCATGACAATTCACCTCAACAAATACCAGGATGTTAATCCGAGTACTAATAGTCAATTGTGTTGTATACTAATGTCCATATGGGCCCCATTTTCGGAGACGGTGGCTGGCAGCTGATCTTATCGTAGCACTACGGCTCCCGCCTCTATCCCAAGAGATCTCTCTTTTTCTGGCCTGGTCTTGCAAGATTAAAGTATCCGGTGGTCTAAATCACTATCGAATCCTTTTACCATCGGTTTTCATCAAAAGGAGAACTTCGTCTCCGGAACGTATCTCATCCCGGAGTCATCAGGTCGGTTCAGTGCTGAATTTAAGAGAGAAAATTATCGTGACAAAGAGAATGCGTTGGGGACTCTGGTCCGGGGAGTATCCATATCCCCGGAGTTTTTGGGGTCCAAGATCCGCCTGGACCCTCAGGCGGTGATCTTGGACCTGGCGATGTACTTGATCAGGTCGGGTGCAAGTCTCGTTTTCCTCTGGATCTCGGCGGTAGCCTCGTCGATGCTCTCGCCCTCTTTTATCAGGGTCCCTATCTCTTCGATGGCGGTCTCGTCAACGACGTAGTACTCGTCGATATCTTTTCTGTGACCCCAGACGTCGCCCTCCAGGAGGGTTATCCCCTGCATCTCGAGGAAGAGCTTGATCGCCTTGGAGAGGGTCCTGTGATACGACGGAGGCACCTGGACGACTCTCAGCCTCGGGCAGCTTCTCATCAGGTCGAGGAAGTCGACGTTTGATGGCCTGAAGGCCAGATGGACGTTTCTCTCGATCTGGCTCAGCTCTGAGATCTCATCTTTTGAACTCACAACTCTTATCTTCATGTTTTTCTCACCTTTACAATTGCTAACCAGTCATCAAAGTATTTATAGTTACTTACGATGTATACTAACGTCTATATTGTCTTATGATATCGATATTTAGCTTTATATGGTTCTAGAAATCGCGGTATCTCTTATTGAACTCATGCTAAAACTGGTTCTCATCAGCTCTGCCGTTCGCCGTTAAATTCTGAGATGGCGATCAAAGAATGCCGTCAGCTTTGGTGGAAAGGAAGTTCATCTTAAGAGGACCCGAAAGCAGGCCCCGGAAAATCCTTTGAAGCCATCTAAAAAGCGGATGTAAATCGTGCGGCCCCATCACCGCCTGAAGTTTTCAGGCGGTGATCTTGGACTTGGCGATGTACTTGATCAGATCGGCGGCGAGCCTCGTCTTCTTCTGGATTTGGTCTGCTGTCTCATCGATGCCAACTCCGCTGGATATCATGGCTTCGATCTCGCCGACCGTCTCCTCATCGATCATGAAGTACTCGTCGATGTCTTTTCTGTGACCCCAGACGTCGCCTTCCAGGAGGGTTATCCCCTGCATCTCGAGGAAGACCCTTATCGCTTTAGACATTGTCTTGTGGTAGGACGGGGGCACTTGGATGGCCCGAAGCCGAGGACATCTCTGCATCAGAGCGAGAAAGTCCACGTTCGAGGGCCTGAAGGCCAGATGGACCATCTTCTCGTTCGGGTTCAGATCTGGTATCTCATTTTTTGAGCTTACAACTCTGATTTTCACGGCGTTCACCTCAACAATTGCCAAAATGTAGTTGTTGTATTAATAGATGATTGTATCGGCCCAATTCGTGGGATGATCGATATTCCCTGATGCTTTCATGTGGATCCTTTCGTGGGAATATATCAATTTAAGGGCAACTTATCCCTCGAAAAGACAGCATAAAGTGAGCCTCTATCTCAAGTTCGAACACCGATGTAAAATTGAACTGATGGGGGCGAAGATGTTCTTTGGGCTTCGTCCCGTTTGACGTTTCAAACCGTTATCTTGGATTTAGCGATGTACTTGATAAGGTCGGGTGCAAGCCTCGTCTTCTTCATGATCTGGTCTGCTGCCTCGTCGATGCCGACCCCGCTGGAGACCATGGTTTCGATCTCTTCGACCGTTTCATCGTTTATCATGAAGTACTCGTCGATATCCTTTCTGTGGCCCCAGACGTCGCCCTCGAGCAGCTCAATCCCCTGCATCTCCAGGAATAGCTGGATCGCCTTGGACATGGTCTTATGGTAGGAAGGTGGGACCTGAACGGCCCGAAGTCGGGGGCATATCTTCATCAGGCTCAAAAAGTCCACGTTCGAAGCCCTGAAGGCCAGATGAACTATCCTCTCGTTTGGATTGAGGTTGGGGATCTCATTTTTTGAACTCACAACTCTAATTCTCATGGATTCTCACGATCGGCGAGATGAAAACAAAATACTAATAGACACTTGTGGTGGACACTACTGTTCAGATGGGCCTCTTGCTGCCGTAATCGTTCTTAACGCGCGGTCTAAATCTTCCTTTCAGATGGCGGTGGTGATCATTTCAAGCGAAGATTTTGTGGCATCAAAGCGAACGCCTCTAGATCCTACTTCGCATAACAGTTTTTCTGACCTTTATAATCAATCAAAAGATTGTACGTGCTGATCCATGGCCGTAGCCCCACTGGATATTCGATTTCAGATCTGATATAAATGCTGACACTTCCGAATCAGGTGTTCTAACCGTAAATCCATTTTAGCTCTCAGATCAGCGTTTCATATATGCTGGCTTTCCGTCCAGCAGGCTCGGATATCGTTGATCCGGGATCGTTCTTCATTGGGCTCTGGCCTGCGAGCCTACCGATAAATCAGACTCTTGCGGCCCGTCAAACCTTCTAATCGATGTGCAGGGGATTTGACGCGGATTACTTTTATATAATTTTTTTACCCCCCCACCAAGTTTAAATAACTTATAATAATCCATCCTAGGAGACACGGTCAAGACAGGTAATCCTTATGAACCTTAACGAGATAGAGAGGTGGGTCCTCAGCGTAGATCGGCGCCTTCTCTTGATGAGGACGATCCGGAACTCGAGGGTGGTCAAAGCATCAGAAGTAGCTCAGATGACAGATCGATCAATCCAGAATATAAGCCGCGCCATAAAGGAGTGCGAAGAGCTGGAATTGGTTGAGTGCATAACTCCTGAGAAGCATACCTGGAAGAAGTACATGCTCACCGATTTGGGATATCACGTTTTGAGAGAGCTTGAAAAACACGAAATGATCTGAGAGACGTAGAGAGTTGATCTCATGAGTAAAGTAAGGCTTACGGAGACGGTTTTCAGAGATGCTCATCAATCACTTTTGGCCACCAGGATGAGAACGCGGGACATGCTCCCGATAGCAGAGAAGCTCGATGAGGTGGGCTTCTTCTCCATGGAGGTCTGGGGAGGAGCCACCTTCGACTCCTGCATAAGGTACCTTAACGAGGACCCATGGGAGAGGCTTCGAGCCCTGAAGCTCGCTATGCCCAACACCCCCATGCAGATGCTCCTTCGGGGCCAAAACCTGGTGGGCTACCGCCACTATGCCGACGACATAGTGGAGAATTTCGTCGAGAAGGCGGCGATAAACGGCGTTGACATATTCAGGATATTCGACGCCGTGAACGATATAAGGAACATGCAGGTTGCCATAAAGACTGCAAAGAAGATGGACGCCCACGTCCAGGGGAGCGTCTGCTACACCACAAGCCCAGTCCATTCCATAGGGCAGTTCACAAAGATGGCGGTGGAGCTGGCTGACCTCGGCTGCGACTCCATCTGTATCAAGGACATGGCGGGCCTGATCATGCCCCACGACGCCTACGATCTGGTAGCCTCGATGAAAGAGCAGATCGATATCCCTGTCTGTCTCCACTCTCACTGCACCAGCGGCATGGCCCCCATGAGCTTCATCTTCGCCTGTGAGGCCGGGGTCGATATCCTCGACACCGCCATATCTCCTCTGGGCTGGGGATCTTCCCATCCTCCCACCGAGAGCATCGTCGCCTCTCTGGAAGGAACCCCCTACGACACGGGTCTAGACCTCAAGCTTTTGACGGAGATCAAGAGGTACTTCGAGAAGCTGATGGAGGTCTACGCTCCCGTCTTCAACCCCACCTCTGCTCGGGTCGACACCAACGTCCTCGTCTACCAGGTGCCGGGAGGAATGTTGTCAAACTTCGTCTCCCAGCTGATCGAGCAGAAGGCCCTGGACAAGTACGATGAGGTTCTGGCTGAGATCCCGAGGGTCAGGGAGGATCTGGGGTACCCGCCTCTCGTCACCCCCACAAGCCAGATCGTGGGGAGCCAGGCGGTTCTGAACGTCCTCACCGGCGAGAGGTACAAGGCCGTCCCAAAAGAGGTGAAAGATTACGTCAAGGGCCTTTACGGCAAGTCTCCCGCCGAGATCAACCCCAAGATCAAGGCTGAGATCCTGGAGGATGAGGAGCCGATAACCGTCAGGCCTGCAGACCTGATCCCGCCCGAGTATGAGAAGATGAAGGCCGAAGTGGAAAGCAAGGGTCTCGTCGAGAAGGAGGAGGACATCCTCACCTACGCTCTCTACCCTCAGGTGGCAGAGAAGTTCCTGAAGGGCGAGGCTAAGGAGGAGGTTCTCAAGAAGGCGGCGTCTTCAGAGGTCCCGGCGGCGGTCACCGCCGGAAAGCCTGCGGCTTTCAACGTCGAGGTCGACGGCGAGGCCTACCTCGTCAAGGTAGCGCCGGCTGGGATGTCAATCGCGGCGGCGGAGCCGAAGGCCCCCAAGGACGGTGTGACCGTCCCGATGCAGGGTGTCATCATCCGATACCTGGTGGCCAAAGGGGATAAGGTCTCCAAGGGAGACGCTGTTGCTGTCCTCGAGGCGATGAAGATGGAGAACGACGTCTGCGCCAACAAGGATGGCGTCGTTGCGGAGATCTACGCCGAGGTGGGAGCTACGGTCTCACCGGGCGATATATTGATGTCCATCAACTGAAGATCGTCTGCCAAATCTGCTAAGCTGCTCAACGGGAAGGAAGGGAAGGATCTGCGGATGTCGGTCAAAAGGGAACAGGTGCTCATCGAGGCTCTCCCGTACCTCCGGGAGTTCTACGACTCGATCATGGTGATAAAGATAGGCGGATCGATCATGAGCGATCGGGAGGTTCTGGACACTTTCGTCCAGGATCTCGTCCTCCTCAGGTACGTTGGAATTCATCCGGTCGTCGTCCACGGGGGCGGCCCTGAGATCTCCGAGAAGATGGCCCGGTTCGGGAAGAAGTCGGTCTTCGTCGGGGGTCTTCGGGTCACCGACGAGGAGACGCTAGAGATCGCAAGGATGGTCCTCGTAGGAAACATAAACTTAAGTCTCGTCTCCCTCATCGGAAAGCATGGGGGGAAGGGGATCGGCCTATCGGGGAAAGATGGCCAGCTTATCATCGCGAGGAAGAAGGAGCCGATCGTCATCGAGGGCGAGGAGATGCCCATCGATCTCGGCTGGGTCGGAGAGGTCGTCCGGGTGAACCCGGAGATCATCATGATCACCGCCGGGAAGGGGTACATTCCGGTGATATCGCCCATAGCCGTCGACGGTGAGGGAAACAACCTGAACGTCAACGCCGACACCGCTGCCGGGGTTATCGCCATTGCCCTGGGCGCAAAGAAGCTGATCTCGGTGACCGACGTCGAGGGGGTCAAGCTCAATCCCGAGGACTCCAACAGCGTCATATCGAGCTTCAAGATCTCCGACTTCAACAGGATGGTCGGCGATAAGGTGATCACCGGCGGGATGATCCCGAAGGTGGAAGCCTGCGTCAAGGCGGTCGAGGGCGGGGTTCAGTCGGCCCACATCGTCGACGGGAGGAGGCCTCACGCCCTCCTTCTGGAGCTATTCACCGACACGGGCGTCGGGACGATGATCGAGAGGGGATGAGCCACCTCTCGGTCAGATCTATTTTCTGTGATTCATTTTAGGTTACGGGCGAGTTTGACTTTAGGTTTGCTATCGTCGGATATAACTAAGGCACCATGAGCGTTATCACGTAGATCATTATCTTCTATGGTTCCACTGCTATTCGTAATATAAACTCCTTTAGATCCGTTCTTATTGATCCGATTACCGCGTAGGATTGGGTTGCAGTCCCCGTAGATCCACACCCCGGAACTCGCGTTTCCAAATATGTCGTTGTCCTCCAGGACGCCCAGGCCGTTCCAGGAGATATCAACTCCGATGTTCTCTCCGTCATGAATCTTGTTTCTACGTAGGGTAGGGTTTCCACCACTTTCGATAGCTACCCCATATTTGGCGTTTCCGAAAATGTCATTATCTTCCAGAATACCTTGGCCGTTCTTGTAGACGTGAACTCCGCTTTGCTTTCCATCATGAATTTTGTTTCTGCGTAGGGTGGGATTCCCGCCTTCTCTGATATCCACTTGAGCATCTGTGTTTGCGAATATGTCGTTATCTTCCAGGACACCTTGGCCGTTGTTGTAGATGCGGACTCCGCTACTTTTACCAGCGTGAATCTGGTTCTTGCGTAAGGTCGGGTTTCCACCTGTTTCGATCGATATCCCTGCATAGGCATTTTCTAATATTTCGTTCTCTATGATTATTCCTTGGCCATTATCAAAAATGTAGGCTCCGGATTTATTACCATCATGAATCTTGTTTCGGAGGAGGTGCGGATGAGCGCCGTCGTGAATTGCGATGCAAGCGGCACTTTGGCAGGATATATCGCAGTCTTCAAGCTTAAGTCTCCCCTGATTGATATCTACGCCGTAAGACTCTCCTCCCCCTATCTGGTGCAAAGTCAGATTGGCCACCCTTCCGTTTGTGGTTTTGAAGATGAGGGCGCTCGTTTCCATCGCCTGGACTTCGATCTCGTCTCGTTCGCCTTCGCCGACGATCTCCAGGGGCTTGTCAATGATCAGGCCCTCCTGATAGAGGCCGGGGCGGACCAATATCTTATCGCCGGGATTTGCCGCTTCGATAGCTTCAGTGATTGTGACATAGTCGCCACGGTGCATAGGATCAACAATGATATCTTTTGGGGCTGTTCTGACAGGATTTGCAAGAAGTTGGTCGGTTTTCGGCCCACTTGAAGCCGTGGCTGGAGGATCTGACGCCTCTATAGAGAAGCCTTCAAGAACATCACGAATCTGGGTCGACATCTCGAACATCAACTTTCTAATCTTCGGGGTATCGAGGTCTTCGATAAAGAAGTCTCGGCAGTCAGCTATACTGGCGAGATGATATCTTCTGCGCAAGATCATCAGCAGAGCGAGCGGAACCGTTTTCGATAAGAGACGTCTCTATATAATAAACTGGGAGGATCAGCTTCAGTCCCATCTTCTCCTCTCGCTCCAAGAACCGTGTTAGTTCATCGCGACAGTACTTGCTCCGAAAGAAGCTCGGCGTTATGATCGGTATGAAGAAGGTGACTTCAGCCAGGGATTCGTCGATCCGAGCCTCCCACTCCTCGCCCCACGTTATGTCTTCACAATCCTGAAAGATAGGGAACTCCTCGCCGATGATCTTTCGGGTTTGGGCGCTCAGCTTATTTCGAAACGCGCTAATGCGGCCGTCATCGTCGTCTGCGTGGGCGTAACTCATGAAGGCCCCTGGATTTCGATCCTTTCCGTACAATCCTCGTCGTCCTCCGACCTCTAGTCGGACTCAACTAACATAAATGTTAGCGTTGGTAAGCCATTCCCACCATCGATTAAGTCATGCCGGTTAACTCTTCTGCTCTTTCCCCTTCCCCGCCTGTTCCTGGTAGCTGACCCACTTCGCGTGCTCGGTAGAGATCAGCGCCTCGACTCTCTCGGCGAAGAGGGCTTCAAGGGTGGGGCTTTCGGGATCTTTGTATGGCCCGGACCTGGCGAGCCAGAGGAACTTCTCGTGCTTCAGCCCCTCGGCGGTGGTGCGGTAGCTCGTCCAGTTCTGCTGGAACTGAAAGAGCCCCTGTATCGACTCTAGGATTACCACAATCACGCCCAGGCCGCCGGTGATCACCGGGTCGGTCCCCAGCCCTGCGGCGAAGGGGATAAGGGCTGCGGCGATGATCTCGATCACCTTGAGCCCTTTGAAGCATCTCTGGTTCCGTCTGCTCTTTTTGCTGTACCATCTGAGCTGGTCTTCCAGCCGTTCGAGGGTCGGGTTTTCTGAGGTCAGGATCTCACCACCGGTGTTTATGAAACGCTCTCTTTCCCGCCATCTTTCGGTGTTCACAACCTTAAAATATGTTGTTGGCAGCAAAAAATGACGGATTCAAAGAGAAGTGATTTTTCCATGTCATCAGAGGAGAATAAGGCGATTGTTCGCAGGTTCATTGAAGCCTATAATAATCGAAATTTGGACTTGTTTGACGATCTAGTGGCGCCAGATTACGTTGACCACGCCCATCAACAACAGGGCCTTGAAAGCTTTAAACAGCTCTTTGCTCTGGCATTCGATGCCTTCCCCGATTGGCATGAAAATATCGAAGATATCATCGCTGAAGGGGATAAGGTCTGGGTCTGTGTGAAAGCCACAGGGACCGATACAGGCGAATGGAACCTTTTCGGAGTTTCATTGCCCCCCACCGGCAAGAAGGTGACGATGATGATGGTCTTCATTTGGCGCATATCAGACGGCAAACTTGTGGAGGGCTGGGAAGTAGATGACGTGCGGGATTTCTTCAAACAGCTGGGCGTCATCGAATACACGGAAAAAGGAAAGAAGCTCTTTCCAGAAGATGCTACATCGGGAATGTAATCGTCGATTGAGGCGATCCGCACCGCGCTGGTGCGAACTAGTAGGTCTTTTCGGTCTCAGTTCTAAATGGAGCGGTGTTTCCCTGGACGAGAGATGTTTGGGCGGGACTTCGTCGAAACCCGCGGCTTATACTCGGTCGATTTGTTGACCAGAGGGGATGCATCAATCCTTGCTGTCGATCACCAGCTCGTCACCCACCTTCAAGCCGTGATCAGAGCTCGACTGCATCCTGATGTATAGATCCCCTTTCTTAACTCCAAGCTGAGTTAGATCCTCTGCTACAGTAGCGCTCTCCAGAATTATTCGAGCCTGGCAAAGCTCCTTGGCCTGTGCCAGCATGCAGGATAAGTCTTCGCTCTCCGCATTTACAACCACAGCAGTAATGATATCCTGGTCAACATCCCACTTGCTGCATTTGATATCAGTTATTATTAGTGCGGTCATGATGCAACCATAATTCATATTTTCTCTGATTTAATGTTACTTAATGGGTCATATGTAATATTTAAGGGTGACTATTAAAAACTACAATCTTTACGGTAATAGTTATATTCATCTTATTAATTAAATTAATAACTAAAACAGGTTGGGCGAGAGAATCACCAGGAGATCTAGGTTCTGCTGGCGACGCTCAAGATGGCCGGAGCCATCCTCTCCCTGGCTGGCCTGCGGTTCCTGGGTCTGGGGGCCCAGCCACCCACCGCAGAGTGGGGGCGCGATGCTCAGCGACTCTCAATGGTTGATATTCTATGCGCCCCGACTGATGTTCACACCAGGTGTTGCCATTATGATTACTGTGCTGGCAATCAACCTTCTGGGAGGAAGATGGACTGAGTGAGGGACGCCGTGGACTCCAAGTTGGGCGGGATGGAGAAGGAGATGCGATTGTAGATGTGGATCATTGGGGCAAAACGCTTTCATGATCAATGGTCATTCATGGGGGTGGGAGTATATTTCATCAAGAAAGCGCGAGACGAGGTGCATAGCATGACGTTCATCGAGATCGTGGTGGAGGGAAAGGGCTCGGCCCTGGTGGAGATCGACGATCGAAACCCGCGGACCGCCCAGGAAATATTCAATCGTCTCCCCCTGGAGGCGAGGGCCCAGGTGTGGCAGGAGGAGGTCTACTTCGGCCTGCCGTTCGGCCTCGCCGACGAGAACCCTTCGCAGATCTCGGAGGTGGGGGACGTCTCTTACTGGACTCCGGGATCGGCATTCTGCGTCTTTTACGGCGGCTCCCAGCCCTACTCGGCGGTCAACCACATCGGAAAGGTCGTCTCTGGCCTCGACATATTTCCTGGGGTCGAGGATGGGGACCGGATCGTCCTGAGGAGAGGCGAGCCTTGAGGGTCTGATGGGCCCGATGTGTCTGATGGTTGGTATGATGGTGGGTCCGGTGATGGGTGTGGCGACGAGCGGTAGTCGGACCGGTGCCGAATTTTGATCAAAGGAACTTTAAGAGTGAAGGCCGAGATATAATCCGAGTCGAAATCAGAGCTGTGCACAAACTGAGGTGAATGAGATGTCAAAGGTGCTGGTAATCTATCATTCTCGAAGTGGAAACACCGCCAAGATGGCGGAGGTCGTGGCGGAGGGAGCGAAGAGCGGCGGAGCTGAGGTTATCGTCATGAAGGTCGACGATGCGACCTCCGAGGATCTCTTGGCCGCCGACGGGATCGTCTTCGGGGCCCCCACCTACTTTGGGTCCCTCTCCGCCGAGATGAAGAGCTTCATCGACAAATCGGTTCGGGTCCGGGGCCGTCTCGAAAGCAAAATCGGCGCGGCCTTCACGTCTTCTGGGAGCCTCTCGGGCGGAAACGAGACGACTTTGATCACCATCATCGAGGCGATGCTGATCCACGGGATGATCATCGTCGGCGACCCCATCGAGACCGGCGGCCACTACGGAGCCGTCGCCGTCGGCGCCCCCGACGCCGAGGCTCTGATGGCCTGCCGAAAGCTCGGCGAGCGAGTGGCAAAGCTTGCGAAGCTAGTCGCCTCGGCCTGAATTGGGACGATCATGACCCGCCCAATGGAAGATCTGCAGGATACGGCCGAAAAGATCAGGTCGATGGAGATCCGAGGGGCGGCCCTCATCGGAAGGGACGCAGCCTTGGCCCTCAAAGACTTCGCCCTCTCGATCGAGCCGTCCGGGATCGACGAGTTCAACGCCGAGGTCGGCCGGGCCGCCGAGATTCTCCTCGATACAAGGCCCACCGCGGTATCGCTCTCCAACGCCATCAGGATGGTGATGCGCTACCAGGGCGACGACCTGGACTCGGCAAGAAGGTCTCTTGCGAAGAACGCCGACGACTTCGTCGAACGGTCGCTTTTGGCCGTGGAGCGGATCGGCAAGATCGGAAGCCGGAGGGTCCGGGACGGCGATGTGATCCTCACCCACTGCAACTCCTCGGTCGCCCTCTCGATAATAAAAACAGCTCACGACTCGGGCAAGGATATCAGAGTCATCGCCACCGAGTCCCGGCCAAGGTATCAGGGCCATCTGACGATAAAGGCCCTAGACAGCTGGGGGATCACAACGGAACTCGTCGTCGACTCGGCGGTGAGAACCGTCATCAACGAGGTCGACGAGGTGATCGTCGGCGCCGACG
>Ga0116164_10000882_pt1 | contig 24076 bp, 28 predicted proteins | sample AD_UKC109_MetaG_FD_89888 | JGI IMG/M metagenome (GOLD analysis project Ga0116164, IMG submission 89888) | Active sludge microbial communities of municipal wastewater-treating anaerobic digesters from Hong Kong - AD_UKC109_MetaG | ecosystem: Engineered > Bioreactor > Anaerobic > Digestate... | reverse complement strand
CTCCATGCCGCAAAAGCCGGAGACGCGCGCGAGCGGGATCATCTCGTCCACGCTGACGGGATCGACCAAAAAAGCAGGGACGCCCGCGAGGTCCGCAAGCGTCTTTGCAATCACGGGGCCGAGCGACGAGGCGTGCTCGCCGTAGGGCGGGTTATAGATATCGGAAATAACGGCGTCGCTTATGCGATAGGTGCCGGACGGAACATGCCGCAACAGCCCGCCGCGGCTGCAGACCGCGTCGAACCGTTCGCGCGTGTAGCCGTGCTCCTTCAGCGTCTGCATCACAAGCCCGGTGCGAAAATCCAGCTGGTCGATGATGTGCGAAAAGCCGCTCAGCTCCTGCTGCGAGTGGTGGATGGTATCAAGAAAGACTTCCGTTTCGTCCTCGTAAACGGCGATTTTGGTGGAGGTTGCGCCGGGATTGATGATTAAAAGCAGCATGTGCGGCCCCCTGAACGTATTCATTACATCAATTATCGTAGCCTTCATAAAGGAGGTCTGTCAATGACTCATGGACAAATATATAGTATACTTATTCAACCGGGAACCGCACGAATACGGCGGTATTCTGGATATAATATATAAAAAGTCATTTTGGGTGAATAATATACAAAATGGACAGATTGTGCATGAGGGTTGCCAGATTGAATCGATTGGTGTATGATGCGACTAATACAATAATACAATAACCGAACAGAAAGGAACGTAACGATCCCGCATGTATAGGATTATGATTGTTGAAGACGACGCGGTCATCGCCCGCGCGGTCGCGGACGCGCTGCAAAAGTGGGGCTTTGAAGCACGGATTGCAGGAGACTTTGCGAATATCGACGGCGAGTTCGAAGCATACGCACCGCAGCTTGTGATCATGGACATCTCGCTGCCGTACTACAACGGCTATTACTGGTGCGAAAAAATACGCCGCACGTCCAGCGTGCCGATCGTCTTCTTGTCGTCGCGTGCGGACACGGCGGACGTGGTCATGGCGGTCAACATGGGCGGGGACGATTATATCTTCAAGCCCATCGACATGGAGCTCATGATCGCAAAAGTGCAGGCGGTTCTGCGGCGCGCGTACGATTACGAACCGCAGCCCGGCGTCGTGATCGGCGGCATGAAATTCGATACGGGCGCTTCCTGCCTGATGGCGGACGGCGTTCGCATCGAACTGACGAAAAACGAAAGCCGCATTCTAGACATGCTGCTCAAGAAGCGCGGCCGGATCGTCAGCCGCGAGGAGCTCATGCTCAAGCTATGGGACAGCGACGAATTCGTGGACGACAACACGCTGACGGTCAACATCAACCGCCTGCGGAAAACGCTCTCCGAAGCGGGACTCAACGACTGCATTAAAACGCACAAAGGGCAGGGATATTCCATCGATGCGTAAAATTCTGCAATATTTCGAGTCCAGACGGGCGCTGATTTTTCTGTTTGCGTTCGCGATCATCATCGTGCGCGTGCTCGGATATCTCGCGGATCAGGACATGGTGTATGTGAAGTACGAGACGGCGCTGATCTCGTTTGCGTTCGTCTGCATCCTGCTGACGGACGGCGCAAGATACGCAAAAAAGCGCCGCGCGCTCGAACAGATCAAAAAACAGACCGGACTGGTTCCGGACGCGCTGCCGGATCCGCCGGACGCACTCGCCGCGGATTACGACGGGATCATCCGCACGCTGGCGCAGGACGCAAAGCGCCTTCGCGAAGAGCAGTTCTCGAAGGACGAAGAACAGCGGGAATACTATACGCTCTGGGTCCACCAGATCAAGACGCCGATCTCCGCGATGCGGCTGCTGCTCGCCGAGCGCGACGATGCGCAATCGACACTGTTGCGGCAGGAGCTATTCAAGGTGGAGCAGTACGCCGACCTTGCGCTCAAGTTCGTCAAGCTCGGCGATATTTCGAGCGATCTCGTCATCGAGCAATGCGACCTGAACGAGATCGCGCACGCGGCCGTAAAGAAATACTCGCTCCTGTTCGTGTATCGGAAGCTTTCGGTCAAGATCGAGCCGCTGGCGGAAGGGATCCCGTCGGACTCCATGTGGCTCGGCTTCATTTTGGGCCAGCTGCTGTCGAATTCCGTGAAATACACAAAGGCGGGCGGCGTGCGCGTCTATATGGACGGCGGTGCGCTTGTCGTCGAGGACACTGGCATCGGCATACGGAAGGAGGACCTGCCGCGCATTTTCGAAAAGGGCTACACCGGCTACAACGGCCGCATGGACAGCCGGGCCAGCGGCATCGGGCTGTATCTGGCCAAGCGCGCGGCGGACGCGCTGAGTATTCAGATCGGCGTCGATTCCGTGCTTGGCGAGGGCACGCGCGTGCGGCTGACGTTTCCCGAACGCGACGAATTTATACAGATGTGACGAAAGCGTAAGGCGCCGTAAGCCAATTCGATGGCGGACGGACGCCGCTTTTCATACAATAGCCGCATCATGAAAACGTATGGAGGGAAATCCATGGCTTTATTACAGGTAAAGGGACTTGGAAAGGTCTATAATACGAAGCTCGGTATGCGGCAGTGCGTTGCGCTGAAAAACGTCAACTTTGAGGTGATCGAGGGCGAGTTCGTCGCCATCATGGGCGCAAGCGGCAGCGGGAAGACCACGCTGTTAAACATTCTGGCTTCCCTGGACAAGCCGACGAGCGGCGACGTCCTGCTCGACGGAAAGAGCTTTTCGTCGATCCCCGACCGCGAGCTTTCGCAGTTTCGGCGCCGGCATCTCGGCTTTGTGTTTCAGGATTTCAACCTGCTCGACACATTCTCGCTCAAGGACAACATCCTGCTTCCGCTCGTGCTGATGCAGACGACCGTTCGCGAAATGGAGGAACGGCTCATGCCGATTGCGCGGCAGCTGAGCATCACTTCGCTTTTAAACAAATATCCCTTTGAAGTTTCCGGCGGCGAGAAACAACGCGCTGCGATCGCGCGCGCTGTGATCACCGATCCGCGCATCCTGCTTGCGGACGAGCCCACGGGCGCGCTGGACAGCAAGGCGTCCGCGAACCTGCTGGAACAGTTTTCCGATCTCAATGCGATCGGAAAGACGATCCTGATGGTGACGCACAGCGCCATGGCGGCGAGCTATGCCACGCGCGTGCTGTTTATCTCCGACGGCGCGCTGTTTTCGCAGCTTTACCGCGGGGACGAAACGAACCGGGAGTTTTTCGAGCGGATCGTGTCCAACCTTTCGGTGCTCGGGGGTGCGGACATTGCGTAAATTCTTCTATTTCCGGCTTGCGTGGAACAATATCAAGCGCAGCCGAATCACGTATCTGCCGTACATGATCGCAACGGCGGTCATGAGCGGCGTGTTTTTACTCATCGCGGGTTTGCTTTTATCGGACAGCCTGACCAACACCCCGTCCGGCAGAACCGCGACGATGATGTTCGGTTTTGGCCTTGTGGTCTACGCGATCTTTACGTTCATGTTCATGTTCTACATCAACAACTTCCTGATCAAGCGCAGGAAAAAGGAGTTCGGCCTATACGGCATACTGGGACTGGACAAGCGGAATATCGGGCGCGTGCTGCTTTGGGAGAATTTCTTCGTCATCGGCGGCGGAATCCTCTGTGGGATCGCGATCGCGCTGGTCTTCGGACGGTTGTTGTTCCTCGCGCTGATCAAGCTGATCCACGCCGTCCCGGGCAGCAGCTTTTCGATCGCGCCGGTTGCCTACGCGCTGATGCTGGGACTGTTTTTCGCAGTGTACGTGGTTACGTCCATCGTGAACCTGATCCGCATACATATCGCAAGTCCGATCGCGCTGCTCTCCAGCGAAAAACGCGGAGAGACCGACAAGAAGGGGATACTGCCGCTCTCCATACTGGGACTCGTATTGCTTATCGGCGCGTATTATTTCGCATGGACGGTCGACATCCCCGGCCTTGCGATCGGCGTGTTCTTTCCGCTGGCGATCGTGGTCATCATTGCGACATACCTGCTCTTTCTATGCGGGAGCATCGTTGTATTGCGTCTGCTTCGCCTGAAAAAAAGCCTGTATTATCAGCCGGACCATTTTGTAACGATCTCCGGCATGTTCCACCGCATGCGGCAGAACGCGAGAGGGCTCGCGACGATCTGCATTCTCTCGACGATGCTTCTTGTGACCATTTCCGGAACGCTGTCGCTCTATCTGGGACGCGAAGAGATGATGCAGGGTATGTATCCGTTCGACGCGCAGGTATATGTACCGGAGGATGCGACGACGGAGCAGATCGTCGCCTACGATTCGACGCTGCAAGCGCTTGCCGCGGAAAATAACGTGACGCTTTCCGCGGACGCATCAAAACTGATCTACGAACTGGAAGACGGCCAGGAGTATGCGCAGAACGATTACGTCTGGCCGGACAGCGTGTTCGTCGATGTCCCGACGCTGATCTTTTTCGGCAGAAGCTTCCGTATGGACGTATCCGGAACGGAGGACGATTGTTTAAGCTTCATTCAGGCGATCCGCGACCATTACAGCGAATCGTTCAGTGAAACGCCGAACCTGATCGTTTCGGATATTTTTACGGCGCGCGTCGACGGTTACGGGTTATACGGCGGGCTTCTTTTCCTGGGTGCGTTTTTCGCCGTGTTGTTTCTGTCGGTCGCGGTGCTGATCCTGTATTTCAAGCAGGTAACGGAAGGCTACGAGGACAAGGAGCGTTTTTTAATCCTTCAGCAGGTCGGCATGGACGACCAGCAGGTCAAAAAGACGATCAACCGTCAGGTGCTCTGGGTGTTTTTCCTGCCGCTTGCGGCAACGGCGCTGCATATGCTGTTCGCCTCGAAGATCATGGCGCACATGCTGAAAGTGTTTCAGCTCAACGACTGGGGTCTCGTGCTGATGACCATCGGCGCGTCGCTTGCAGTGTTCGCGCTTTTGTATCTCGGCGTCTATCAGCTCACCGCGCGGACATATTACCGAATCGTGCGCAGGTGACAAATCCGGGACTCCGGTCCCGAAAGCGAAAAATACAATGGGATAAGCACTTGGGAGAGCGCGTTCGACGCGCTCTCCAAGCTTTATCAAGCTTTATTGAAAGGCACGGCGGATCGATTCGCTTGACGCTGTTACCATCCGCTATTGTCTCGCCGCCGGGCATCGGGTATAATCGTTAACATGGAACAGAAAATAGAACAGAAAATAGAACAGAAAATAGAACAGAAAATAGAACAGAAAATAGAACAGAAAAAAGAAAACCGGTTTAAAACCATGCTCAGGGAGCTTTGGCACACGGCGGTCGGTTTCGGCAAGGCGCAGCTGATCCTGTTCGGCGTCAACTTTGCCGTCATCACGGCCGGCATGCTGATCGCGGGGCTTCGGTGGTGGTCTCCGCTGATCGCGCTTGGCGTCAGCCTGCTCGATCTGCTGCCGGTGATCGGCTCCGGCATCGTCTTCGTGCCGTGGGCGATCCTTGCGCTGATCTTCAAAAATCCGCAGATGGCGATCACGGTCGGGGCCACCTATATCGCAATGGTCGTTTTGCGCATGGTGCTCGATCCGATCATCACCGGAAAGAACATCGGCCTTCCGCCGCTGATTACGCTGCTTGCTTCGGTCGGCGGGATGATCGCGTTCGGCGGAGCGGGCGTGATCATCGGCCCGGCGATCGCGGCGGTCGCGAGCGTGATCTTCCGCGTGATGTTTAAAAGAAAGCAGGAAGCGAAGGCCGCCGGACAGGAAGAAAAAAGCAAAGGCGACGATACGCCGCCTTCAGCATAACGCGTAAAACGGATTTGTTTATCAAGCGAAAGGAGATTGTTACATGGGCTTTTGGGTGATCATCGGATGGCTGTTTATCGGCGCGATTATCGGCTGGCTTGCGAGCAAAATCATGCACGGCAAGGGCGGGCTGGTGCGCAATATCATCGTCGGCATCGCGGGCAGCTTCCTTGGCGGCTGGCTGGCGAGCTGGCTCGGCATCGGCAACGGCGGCGTCAGCACGATCGGCGGTTTTTTGATCGCCGTCGGCGGCGCCTGCATACTGATCCTGATCAGCCGGCTGATTTCCGGCAAGCGATAACGCAACTTTAACAAAACAGCGTCCAATCGGACGCTGTTTTGTTACGCGAACTTCTTTCGATTGGGTTTAATCAGTTTTGTTCCGGATCGAACGGGTCGTTGAGGCCTTTGCCGGCAAGGATGCGCGGGACGCATTTGTCAATTCGCGATTCGCGCGTTTTTATTTGCTTTGCTTCGGCGACAAAGAGCGCGTACCCTCTGCGCCTGCCGGGCGTCAGCGCTTCGAACGCCGCTTTCAAAGCCGGGCTTTCATCCAGCCGCTTTTGCAGTTCGTCCGGCATCTTGGTTTCGGCGGGCTTTTCAAAGGCGACCTCGCGGCCGGAGATTTCGATTTCGATCGCCTGCCGGATGCAGTCGCGCAGCGCGTTCTCCGCGGATTTGATTTCGCCGGCGTTTGTGAATTTCGCCATCCGCATCGCCTGGGAGTTTTCGCCGGGTCTGGTCAAAATGCCGTGTGGGTCGTCGATCAGGCTTCCCTTGAAAAAGCCGACCGCGCAGGTTTCCTTAAACGCATAGAGAATGGCGACGTTGCCGCAGGGGAGAGAATAGCAGGGCTTGCCCCACTTGACGTCTTCGTTGAGCGGCGCTTCCAGCAGCAGCGCGCGCAGCGCCTCGAGCTCCTGTTTCCATGACTTTAAATTGTTCAGATACGCGTCGACCTTGTAATTCCTTGGTTCTATCGGCATTGCGCAATCCCTCCCGACGTAGAATCGTTTGTTAAGAGAGCGACTTTTCTGAATGACTTTATACTTTCGATTTGTTCTTTTGCACGTATAAAAGATGTTCTTATCGTGTGCGTTTTGCCGCTACCCGGCAATTGAAGAAACAAGGGCGCGCATTTGTTCGCGGTTTTCATCCATCTCCCGAAGGAGCCGGAACTGCGTGCGCGCGCGGTCGAGGTTCTGCCCTTCGCGAGAAATGTGAAAATAGACGTCGCCCGCGATATGGTCGGCCAGAAAGCGCGTTCCGCATTCAAGCGTCATCATCATGGCCCCGATTGGCAGCATTTCGATCTCCGTTCGGGTCAGGCTCCCACCGCAGGTGGAGAGGTAACCGCGCAGATACGTTTCGTAAAGGCCCAAATCGAAATGCACAAGGTCCAGATTCCGCTCGTCCTCGCTTGCGGTGGATGCGCCGAAGCGGATCGCGTCGCCGAAGTCGTGCGCGCTGAGGCCCGGCATGACCGTGTCGAGATCGATCACGCAGAGCGCTTTCTTCGTCTGCACGTCGAAGAGGACGTTGTTGATCTTGGTGTCGTTGTGCGTAACGCGAAGGGGCAATTCGCCGGAGGACTGCAGATCGGAAAGCGTGTGCGCAAACGCTTCGTAGGAAAGCGCGAAGTCGATCTCGGCGGAAACGCTGTCGGCACGGCCGGCGGCGTCCGATTCGACGGCGCGGCGAAACGCGGCGAAGCGCGCCGGCGTATCGTGAAAATGCGGGATGGTCTCCGCAAGTTCCTCCGCGGGAAAATCGGCGAGCTGGTTTTGAAACCGGCCGAACGCGACGGCGCTTTCGAAAAAGAGCGATTCGTCCGCCTGCTCAAAGCAGACGCTGTCCGGAACAAGCTCGTAAACACGCCAGTATTCGCCGTTTCGGACGGTATAACTCTTTCCGTCCAGCGTGGGTATCAGCGTAAGCACGGCGCGCGGGTCGTCGTTTTTTGTGCGAAGGTGCGCGGTGACGCGCTCGATGTTTCGCATCAGCGGGACGGGCTCGCGAAAGACGGACGTATTGATCTGCTGAAGAACGTAGCGGGAACCGTCGCTGCATGTGACGAGCTGCGTGCCGTTGATGTGGCCGCTGCCGTAGGGCGCGACGGAGACGGGTTCGCCGGCAAGAGAGAAGCGGGATAAGACGGACAGCATTGGGTGCGTATTCCTCCGGTTGGTTTTGAAAGTTTCGCGTGCGTTTGAAAAAGCGTGATGATTACGATATTGCGCTCAGCGGCCGAGCATGTGCTTTAAGCCGGCAAAAAACTTACCGTTGAGCATCATGACGATGCCCTCCACTTGCTTCGGGCCGAAGCCGGTGCCGCTGGATGCCAGCAGGCGAAGCGGCGATTCATAGAGCAGTTCTTCGTCTCCGTTTCCGCCGATGTCGCCGTCCGCTTTTCTGCGCGCGATCTCCTTTTTGCCGATGGCGGCGATGACCTGCGCGATCAGCGAATGCTTTGCCTCGCTCAGCGTGGAGTTTTGCGTAAAGGGATCGCCCGGTTCGCGCTCCCGCTTCGGGAGCGGAGCGCCGAGAAGCGCGGCAAACGCATCGTCCGGCACGTTGATCCCGTCGGAAAGATCGTAGTAGCACGGCGCGCTTTGGCGGAAATCCGGCACGACCTGGTCCGCGTCCGGCTCTGCGAGCACGGTTTTACGGAGGCGCACGTTGCGGCTGGACGAAGAAAGGCGGATTTCATATTCGCCGCCCTCGACGCGCCAGCCCGAAGCGTTCGCATTATAATAGCTCAGGTCGCGGCGGGTCAGCGTAAAACGTACCGTTGCGGTTTCGCCCGGCTGCAAAAACACCTTTTCAAAACCCTTGAGCTCCTGCTCCGCGCAGAACATCACGTCCGATCGATGCGAAACGTAAAGCTGCACGACTTCGCTGCCGGCGCGTTTGCCGGCGTTTGTGACGTCGCAGGATACCGCAAGCGTTTCGCCGTCGTCGAGCGTTTCGCCGCCGACGGACAGGTTGCCGTAGGAAAAGGACGTATAGGAAAGACCGAAGCCGAACGGATAGCGCACCGGCTTTTGCGCCGTGTCGTAATAACGATAACCGACGAAAATGCTCTCCCGGTATTCGACCGTGTGCGGATAACCGGGGAAGTAGGCGTAGCTCGGGTTGTCCTCCAGCGCCATTGGCCAGCTTTCGGCCAGCCTGCCGCCGGGACAGACGGCCCCGGTCAGCACGTCGGCAACGGCGCCGCCGACCGCCTCGCCGCCGAGATACGCAAGGAGGATGGATTTCGCGCCGGCTTCCCAGCCCATGTCGACGACCGACCCGCCCATCACGACGGCAACGACGTTCGGATTGGCCTGCTGCACGCGGCGGACGAGTTCGGCGTGGCATTTCGGCATGTTCGCCTTTTCGCGGTCGAAGCCTTCGGATTCGTAGCGGTCCGGCAGGCCGGCAAAGACCACCGCAATGTCGCTGTCCGCAGCCAGCCTGCTGGCCTCGGCGAGCAGGCTTTCGTCCGGCTCGTCGCGCTCCGGATCGTAGCCGGGCGCATATTCGGCGTTGACGCCGAGTTTGACGAGTTCGTCGAACGGGCAATCGACGCAAACCGGGTTCACCTTTGAACTGCCCGCGCCCTGATAGCGCGGCGTCATGGCAAATGCGCCGATCACGGCGACGGACCTGCCCTTTTTCAGCGGGAGAAGAAGCTCTTCGTTTTTCAAGAGCACCATCGACTCCGCGGCGGCCTTGCGCGCGAGTGCGTGATGCGCTTCGTGCCTGTGTTCCAGCGGCTCGCGGCCTTTTGCGCGCAGGGTCAGCGCGCAGACGCGTTCCGCACAGCGGTCGACGTCGCTTTCGTCGAGCGTGCCGTCCGCGACGGCCTGCTCGATCAGCTTGTCGCGATAGTCGTCGATATACGGCATTTCGAGGTCCAGCCCGGCCGCAACGCCTTTGACACGGTCGTTGACCGCGCCCCAGTCGGACATGACGAGCCCGTCGAATCCCCAGCGACCACGGAGCACGTCGGTAAGGAGCCAGCGGTTGTCGGCGGCGTGTTCGCCCTTGACGCGGTTGTAGGAGCACATCACCGTCCACGGGCGCGCGTTTTTGATCACGCGCTCAAAGGAGGAGAGGTAGAGCTCGAACATCGCGCGTTCGTCCGCGACGGAATCCACGATCAGCCGGCGCAGTTCCTGATTGTTGAGCGCGAAGTGCTTGACGCAGGCGCCGACGTTCTGGCTCTGCACGCCGTTTACGTAGGCGCTCGCAAGCTCGCCGGATACGACGGGGTCTTCGCTGAAATACTCGAAGTTACGGCCGCAGAGCGGACTGCGCTTGCAGTTGAGCCCGGGGCCGAGAATGACGGAAACGTCCTCCGCGCGGCATTCCTCGGCGATTGCCGCGCCGAATTCGAAGAGAAGCGCCCGGTCGAACGAGCATGCCGTAACGGCAGCGGTCGGAAAACAGGTCGCCGGGACCGTCTGCTTGCCAACCTGCGGGACGGGCAGGACCTCCTTGCGAAGGCCGTGCGGCCCGTCGGCAACCATGGTTTTGCCTAAGCCGAGGCGCCCGACGGGTTTCGTGTTCCAGTCGTCCGCGCCGCTTAAAAGGCATGCTTTTTCTTCCAGAGTCATCTGTGAAACCAGCGCGCGGGCCTGTTCGTAAAGGCGGCTCGTCTCCTCGCAGGGACCGGCCGCGCGATCCGCTTGAAAGGCGGAAGAATCCGCCGTTTTTTGTGATAACATACCGCACCTCCCAACAGGTGGATTATACCATGCATACGGCCCGTATGAAAATGCTCTTTTTAAATAGAAAAGCAAATCGTACCGTACGTATAGAAATGTTATTTTGGGAAAAACCGCGCAGCTGTAAGAAATGACGAATCGTATGATTATGGACGGAAAAGCGGTGTTTTTTGATGGATCGAACGTATTTTACGCTGCGGAAACAATAAAGCCGCGCGTTGTTTTTCAGGAAACGCTTTGCAATATTACATATGCGATACATTTGAATAAAAATTTATGAATATTTTGTAACATAAAGCTTGACAATCATTATTGAGTATGTTAGATTAACCCTAGGTTTAGGAGTAGCTCCCACGAAAAGGCAAAACCCGCGAAAACGGGTGACGCAAAGCTAAAGGGCCTAAGGACGCAAGTTGAGTCAGGACGCGTTTATGGCAGCCAGTTGCCGAATGAGTATCCAACCGCACTGTTCATACCCGCGGCATACGCTATTTGGCAGCTTGGCAATTAAAAAAGCAGGCTGCTTTTTTCGTTGCAAAATGCGCGGGCGCTCCGAAACAAAACACACAAATAAAATTTCGGAGGAAGAAAAAATGAGCAGAAAGATTATGTGCATCCTGATCAGCGTGCTGCTGGTAGTTCTGTTACTTCCGGGCATCGCAAGCGCAAAAGGGAACGGACCCGAATTGGTCCTTGTCGCCAACGGAAGCGACAAATGCAGCGAAATTCAACTGAAAAAACTTGAGAACATGATCGACAAGGCAAATAAGGAAATCGAGCATGCCGTCGCAAAAGCACAGCGCACGCCCGAAGACGACGTTGCCGAACTGCTTGTTAAAATCGACTCGATCGTCGCGGAAGTCACCGCCTATGCCGAATTGATCGGCTGCACAGTCGAGTGCGATTATACCGAATGTTATATCGACGGACAGTATGTCCTGATCGATCCGCTCCGCGTTATTCCGCTGTAAATCCCGAAAGGGCGAACACCGACGGATGGAGGAGGGGAACACGAATGCTGAAGGTATACAAAGATTTTTCGTGCTTACTCAATCAACACGCGGCATTTATGAACGAATGCTGCACGAAAATATCCGCGTTGCCCGACGTTCACAAAATCGTGTTGTTTGGTTCCTATGCAAAAGGTCTCGCAGTACCGGAAAGCGATATCGATCTGGCGGTGTTCTTTGACACGGAAGACGACTGCTTGCTCAGACAGTACCATGACTTGGCGCGGATCTGTGCCAACACGCAGGTGGACATACAGGTTCAGCCGTTTCACGCCTATGAATTGCTTCAACCTTGTGGTATCATAGAAGAAGTGGTAACCTACGGGATTGAACTGCGCGTTTCATGAGATCCATTCGACGTGATTCGCGCGTGAATGGGTGTGTAAATGGAAGGGATCGTATTTAACCGCCGTGGTACCGGCCAGAGCGAACAGGGCGGAAACGAAGCGATTACGGCTCTCCTTGCAAAGCAGGGTGACCTTGAGATTATGTCGCAGACAATCGGCGGGGAGTCCGTCGTCTGGCTTACTCCCGCAGCCGATCCGTGCGCCATCGAGTTTTTCTTCATTCATGAAGGCGGCGTGGAGCTCGCGCTGGACGACGACCTCGTGTCGCTCGGCCCCGGCGAATCGTTTATGGTATCGGGGCTGACGCGCGATATTCCGGTAAAGATGCAGGGCGATACAAAAGTCGTTTACGTCACGAATTGCCCGGCGTTCGAATCCGTTTCACAGTTTGAGGAAAGCCTGATCGCGCTCTTGATGCGCATCAACGAAAAGGACAACTACACCTACCGGCACAGTGCTGCCGTGCTGAAATATTCACTGAACATGTTTGACGCCATGGATACCGAAATCGAGCATGTTTCGCGGGACGATCTTGCGGTGGCGGCGCTGTTTCACGATGTTGGCAAGTGCTTCGTGCCGGTTGAAATCCTGCAGAAGGCGGGCAAACTTGATCCTTCGGAGCTCCGGTATATTTTCCGGCATCCGGTGGACAGCGGGCGGATGCTCCGCTCGGAATTCGGCGAACATGTCGCCGAGATTGCAATGAACCACCACGAGCGGCTCAATGGAAGCGGCTATCCGCGAGGGCTCATGTCCGATGATATCAGCCTCGCCGCGAAGATCGTCGCCGTAGCGGACGCATTCGATGCGATGACGACGGACCGCGGATATAATACGGTCAAACCGTTCGAAGAATCGGCCAAAGAGCTTGCGCAGCTGAAGAATCAGTTTGACAAAAAGGTTACGAGCGTGCTCCTGGATTTGGTAAAGAGCGGCACGCTTTGCAAAGAGGAGCAAAATCCGGAATAAGTTGGAAAAATGCGGATACTGGCTGATGCTCTCGGACTACGATCTTGGAACGATCGACGCGCTGATTGAAGGAAAGCGCTGGGTATACGTTGCGTTTCTTTGTCAGCAGGCGACCGAACGCCAGCTGAAGGCGATGTTCGTCTATTACTGCAAAGCCGAGCCACCGAAAACGCACAATGTAAACTTTCTGTTTTCAAAGGTCGTGGACGGTGAGCAGTTTAAAAACGAAGCGGATATGGAGCGGTTCAATTCGCGAAGGAACGAATGCGAAGACTACCTGATGGACGTTATGTTTTACTATATGTCCGACTATCCGTTTTCCTACAAGAACATCAAAAGCCGGTTCGTAGGGAAGGAGCTCGCGCTGGAGCTGCATCAGAAGACAAAGGATTTTGTGATCTGGCTGAGAAGTTTCATTCCTGAAATCGAGATTCCGGAAATTCCGGAATAAGGACGAACAAGTTTCTTTCGCTTCCTGGTCTTGGCTTTGAAAAGAAAGGAAGCCACAACTGAATATCAAAAAATGGTTCTTCCCATGTAAAGAGCACACACCGTGAAAGCGGCGGTCGCAAAGCTAAAGGGCCTAAAGGCGCCACAAGCGCCCATGGCAGCCAGTTGCCGAATGAAGAACGCCTTGAGAAAAGTCAGGAAACGCATCGTAACGACCCGGTTGATCGAACCGGACACGACGAAAGTTTCCGAAAGACACTATCAATAGACAGATAGGATCAAGCGGTTCGGGTATATCGATTCCCGGACCGCTTTTTAATTTTCGCGAATGCCGAACAAGAATCGCGAAATGTCAAAGCGATTACACCCGCCTGAAAGGAGGATATCTTAAATGCTGAACACGTTCCTTCTGATTCTCGCCGGCATGGCCGCCGGTTCCGCGCTGTTCTTTCCGGCGCAATTCCTCTGCGCCTTTCTGCTCAGGCAGCGTGGACTGGATCCGGCGATGGAACGCAAACAGCAATGGATACTGCTCGGATGCATGGCGGCAGCGGGCGGGTTGATCGCTTGGCGCACAGGTGTTTCGTTACGGACTTTGTATTTGATGTTGATCCTCGTCGTCGCGGCAAGCGTTTCGTATATCGACGCGAAATACCGCGTAATACCGAACGAGCTGGTCCTCGCGGTCATTGTACTTTCCGCGGCGTTTGGACTTACGGGCGTCATCTCGTTTCAAATATGGTCGTCGCTGCTCGGCTTTGCCGCCTGTTTCGCCGTTTTCCTGGTTCCGTGTATCTGGAAGCATAAAATCGGCGCCGGGGACGTAAAGCTTGCGGCGGCTATGGGATTTGCACTGGGACTTACCGGCAGTTTGTTCGCCATCGCCTGCATGGGCGGATTTGTACTCCTTTATCTGCTCGTCGGCCAGCGTTTGCCGATAGCGGAGCGGCTGAAGACGATGATACCGATGGGTCCGTTTTTAGCCATTGCGCTCGTCGTCGTGTCCGCGATCTAGCGGAGAAACGGCGGACGATTCAATCAACTTACCGTTTGTAAACGCGGACAAAAACGGCGTGTCCGCGAAAAATAAAAACAACGACTGGCTCCAAAGGGACGGAAAACGTCCTGAACCAAAGGCGAAAGCCAAACCAAAAAACTATTTTAATTGGAGGATGGAATGATGAAAAACTTCTGGAAGAACGAAAGTGGGCAGGGCATGGTGGAATATGGCCTGATCATCGCGCTGGTGGCGGTCGTCGTCATTGCGGCCCTTTCTGTGCTCGGCACCAACGCAAGCGGTATCTTCACAAAAATCAGCGGCAGCCTGCAGTAATCACTGCAGCAATAAAACAGTTACCAGGGCGGAAACAACGTAGGCTCGCCGGTTCGACCGACTCATGCAAGGGGACACGAACGGCAAAAACACAAAGCCGGGAGGCTTGAAAAATAATTAAAGTGGAGGGTAAAAAAATGAAAAAATTCTGGAAGAACGAAAGTGGACAGGGCATGGTGGAATACGGCCTGATCATCGCGTTGGTCGCGGTCGTCGTCATTGCAGCCCTTACGGTACTCGGCACCAACACGAGCGGCATCTTCAGCAAGATCAGCACGAGCTTGCAGTAATCGCTGAAGCAACGGTAACCGGTTAAAAAGCAGGAACGACGGTTTTCCGGCGATTCAGCCGATTTGATCCAAGGATCGCCGGAAAGGTACAAAAACAAAGCCGGAAGGCAAAAAAGAAATCAATAATTTGGAGGATATAAAAATGAAAAAATTCTGGAAGAACGAAAGTGGACAGGGCATGGTGGAATACGGCCTGATCATCGCGCTGGTGGCGGTCGTCGTCATTGCGGCGCTTACGGTACTCGGCACCAACACGAGCGGTATCTTCAGCAAGATCAGCGCCAGTCTGCAGTAACCGCGTCTGCCTGACTGTAAAAACCACCAGGATAATGCTTATGAGGTGTTTTGTACAAAACGAAAACGGGCAGGGCATGGTGGAATACGGACTGATTATCGCGCTGGTAGTGGTGGTCATCATCATCGGCCTGACGGCCTTCGGCAACGGAACGGGCGGACTGTTCTCCAGCGCGAATGAAAAGCTGTTTGCACAATGAAAAACAACCCAGACTTATGGAGGGAGCGACGGAAATGCGGAAAAGATTATTGAAAAAGCGCCGTGAAAACGGACAGTCGGTGGTCGAGTTTGCACTCACGCTCCCTCTGCTTTTACTGTTGATCTGCGGAATGATCGAGCTCGGATGGCTGGCGTCCACCCGGCTTGTGCTGGACAATATCACGCGCGAAGGCGTCCGCGCGGGCATTGTGGCCACCAGTGCGTCGGCAAACACGTCGGACGTTATCGCGCGCATCAACGAAATGAAACCGGACTACATGACAAACGACCTGGGAATTACCGTTACGTATTCAGACGCCACGAATTTCCGTGATGGGGATATCACGGTCGTTACGACCTACGACCTGCCGACGATTACGCCGCTGACCGCTTTTTTAGCGCCGGACGGTGTGTTCCATCTGCGGGCGGAGTGTACGATGAAGATGAGCTAGCGGCTCGTCAAAATATTGATTTTTAGTTTACGAAAGGCAAAACCTGCCGGCGATCCATAAGGAGGGACGCTGTCATGAAAGATTTTTTCCGGAGGCTGATCCGGCGTCTCAAAAACGAAGAACACGGCGATTCGATCATTATCGTCGCGCTGGCAATGACCGCGTTGCTCACCATGGCGGCGACGGTGACCGACCTTGGCGCGGCGTATGTGAAGACGGCGCAGACGCAGACCGCGGTCGACGCGGCCGTGCTGGCGGCGGGGCTGAAGCTCCCGATCGACAGCTCGGATACGTCTGCTGTTGCCGACGCGATCTCGACCGCGCGTGAATACCTCGGGAAAAACGGCGTTTCCGATCCGGAAAACGCGACGGTCGTTCTTGGAGAGCTGGACGGCGGCAAGTACCATTCGATCGACGTGACCATGCCGGCGACAAGCGAAACGTATTTTGCGAAGGTCTTCGGCGTGGACGAGATTTCGTTCAGCAGAACGGCGCAGGCGCGCGTCGTGCCGTGCACCGCGCTTTCGGACCTCGTGCCGCTTTCCATAGAGGAAAGCGTTTTAAGCTCAATGATCGCAAGCGGGGACACGCAGCATGCGATTTTGAAATATGGTTCCAATGAAGACGAGGTCGTAGACGGCGCGTTCGGCGCGATCGACCTCGACGGCGTGAAGGGCGGCGGCGCGAACGACTATACGAGCTGGCTTGCGAACGGATACACGGACAAGCTGACGGTCGGCACCGTGCTCCCCGTCGAAGACGGCAACATGACCGGACCGACGGTCGCCGGAATCGCCATACGCTATAACGCCTGCACGCACTATCCGTCGCAGGGAGGCTGCAACATCAACTGCTATGACGACGAATGCCCGCGGGTCATGAAAATACCGGTCATCGTGTATAACGACAGCCAGCATAAATACGTCACAGTGGTCGGTTTCGCGGCATTCGTGCTTGAGGATTACACGACATATGAGGACCAGGGCTGCGTGATCGGTTCCTATGTGGACATGGTGAATATCGGGGCCGCCGACGGCGATCTGACGGGGACCGCGCCAAGCTTCGGCGTTTACAGTCTGGTTTTGAGCAAGTAAACGGAACACGACGGGCGGCTGAACAAGGCCGCCCGATGTCGATTAACAAGTCAGCATCCCAGCATGTAATTTTTATGAGCGGCAGAAAGGCGGCGCCTTTTATGCCGAAACGATGGAACGGAGGAAATGCGGATGAAAAAGGTCATCCTCTTTGCGCTGATTGCGGCACTCGCAGCCGGTGTACTGCTCTACTTTTATCTCGGCAATCTCGAACAGGAGACGGTCGTCGAGGTCGTGTATGAGGACGTTCTGGTCGCGGCCGTCGATATCCCGGCATACTCCGTTATAACGGCGGACATGGTGACCTTGACAAAGGTCCCCGAAGGCACTTCGCATCCGCTTGCCGCACGCTCTGCTGCGGAGGTCGTCGGCAACGTTACGGAGAGCCTCATTGTCGAGGGAGAAGAAATCCTGCCCGTCAAGCTCAAAAAGCAGGGCGAGGTGGACAGCGGCATGAGCTATGTCGTACCGGACGGGATGCGCGCCGTGACTATTGCCGTGGACGAGGTCTCCGGCGTGGCGGGATTCATTCAGCGCGGAGACTATGTCGACATCATTGCGTTTATGGACATCAAGTATCTGAACGGAATCGTCGATGAAACGGGCGCAACCATAACCAGTGAAACCACGACTGTACAAACTTCCTTATATGCCGCTGAAAATGTGTGCGTGGCGGCAGTCGGCACCACGATGCAGAGCGACTCCTCGGAGACGGACGAGGTGCTCTACGAAAGCATTACGCTGTTGCTCACGCCGGAAGAGGCGCTGCGCGTAAATCTATGCGCAAAAGCCGGTGTCCTGACGGTTGCATTGCGCAGTTCCGGCGATCATGAAATCAACGACGACGTACCGGTTACTGCCGACACCTTTAAGGGTGGCATCCTGGTTTCGGGAGGATAAGCGGATGGATAGCGTACGAATCATGCTGGCGGCATTTTCCGCCGACGATAAAAAGGCAGCGGCGGGCCTGCTGCAGGACGAAACGCTTCGCATCGTCTGCTCCATGCGGCCGGACAAGGACGGCCTGAAAAAAGCGGGGACGCAGCCCGCGGACGTACTGCTGCTTTGCACGACGGCCATCCCGGAAGTCGAGTTCGATTTTGCCGAGCGCATGTACACCAGCCGCAGCGACGTGACGATCCTGCTCATGACGCCGAAACCGTCTCCGGAGGACGTCATGCAGGCGATGGAGTGCGGCATTGCGCGCGTGATCGACATGAACAGCCCGGTCGACGAGATCAAGACCGCGATCATCACCGCCGCCAGCCGCGACCAGTACCGGCGCAGCAGCATCGCCAAGGTCGCGACCTACGACTCGCGTATCATCCAGTTTTTCTCTGCCAAGGGCGGCGTCGGGAAGACGACGCTTGCGGTCAACATGGCCTGCGCGCTGGCTTCGCAGAATAAAAAGGTCGCTGATCGACCTGAACCTGCAATTCGGAGATATCGGCGTTTTTCTCGACATTCCAAAGGGCGACACGCTCGCGGACATGGTGGAAGAGAACAACTTCGAACTGGCGACGATGAAGACGTACTTGATCCGGCACTACAGCGGCGTCATGGTGCTTCTTGCAAGCAGCGCGCCGGAGTACGCGGAGCTGGTCAAGCCGGAGCACATCGAAACGATCCTGTCGACGCTTCGGACGGAGTTCGACTATATTGTCCTCGACATGGGCGTTACGCTCAACGACTGCTCGGTCTCCGCCTTTGAAATGACGGATACGATCTATTTCGTCGTCAACGAAGACATCGCGACGCTGCATGACGCAAAACGCAGCATGAAAGTGCTGGAAGCGCTGAACCTCGGGGACAAGATCAAGGTGATCGTCAACCGCGACGGGCTCAGCAACATTAAGATCAGGGATGTGGCGAACCTTTTAGACTGCACGCCCGCATTGGTCGTGCCGAACGACGCGAAAGCCGCCGTTACCGCAATCAACCGCGGCATCCCGATGACCGTATGCGCGCCGCGCTCAAAGGCGTCGGTCGCGATTATGAAATATGCAAAATCGTTAACGAGGAGGGCATAACGCGTGGGACTGCTGGAACGGCTGGATAAAAAAGTTCCGTCGGCCGTCGCTGCGGCGGTTTCGACGGAGACGGACGAACTCTCCGCGCTGCGGGACCGCGTGCATCTTGCCGTCGTCGAAACGCTCAACAAACGCGAGGAAAAGCACGGCGGCGTCACGGGCGAACCGGAGACGCGCGCCATCATCGAGGCCGTTCTGGAATCACAGGCGGCGAACATGGCGCGGCCGGAACGCACGCGCATCGCCGGGGAGATCTACGACTCGATCCGCGGCCTCGGACCGCTGGAAAGGCTCCTGATGGACGACACCATCAGCGAGATTATGGTCAACGGGCCCAAGCAGGTGTTTATCGAGCGCAAAGGCAAACTCGTTTTAAGCGACGTTACGTTTTTTGACGAAGAGCAGTTGCTCAACGTCATCGACCGGATCGTGTCCCCGCTCGGCAGGCACATCGATGAGGCGAACCCGATGGTGGACGCCCGTCTTGCCGACGGCTCGCGCGTCAACGCGGTGATCCCGCCGCTTTCGCTCAAGGGGCCGCTGCTCACGATCCGTAAATTTTCGCGCAACCCGCTGACCATCGAAAACCTGATCAGCTTCGGCAGCCTGACGTTTAAAATGGCGTCCTTTTTGGAAGCATGCGTCAAGGGCAGGCTCAACATCGTCATCTCGGGCGGTACCGGCAGCGGCAAAACGACGCTGCTGAACGTCCTTTCGGCATACATTCCGCACGACGAGCGCATCATCACCATTGAGGACGCGGCGGAAATTCAGCTTCAGCAGCAGCACGTGCTCACGCTGGAATCCAGGCCGGCGAACCTGGAGGGGACGGGCCAGATCGCGATCCGCGACCTTGTGCGAAACGCCCTGCGTATGCGTCCCGACCGGATCGTAGTCGGCGAGGTCCGCGGCGGAGAGGCGCTCGACATGCTGCAGGCGATGAACACCGGCCACGACGGTTCGATGACCACGGGCCACGCAAACTCGACGCGGGATATGCTGTCCCGACTGGAAACGATGGTGCTCATGGCGGGCATGAACCTGCCGATTCCGGCGATTCGCCAGCAGATCGCGTCCGCAATCGACATCATCGTCCAGCAGTCGCGTATGCGCGACGGAACGCGCAAAGTGACCAGCATCAGCGAAGTGCTCGGCATGGAAGGCGACGTGATCGTGACGCAGGAGATCTTTACCTTCGACTATGGCGACGGACGGACGCCGGGGCGCTTCCGCGCGAGCGGGATCAAGCCGCACTGCTGCGACAAACTGTCCGCAAGCGGAGCCGGCGTGAAGGACGAATGGTTCGCATAAAAGGATGAAACACAGAGACGACGCGCTGTTTTAAAACGTCGGACCGGAGAGGAGGTGGAAACGGCCAATGCTGAGAACAATCGTTGTGTTCGTATGCGGCGTTTCGGCATATTTCATATTTTATTTGATCGCAATGATTTACACGCGCCAGGCGCGCGCTCTTGAAAAGCGCGTGAAGGTGCTGTTCGATACCGACTTGGAAAGCCCCAGAACGCGTAAGAACCGAAGCAAAAACGAACGTACGCGGCTTCGCAGGCTGGACAAGATCGCGGACGAGCTCTATGTCGCCGGCGTCGCGCTGCGCGCGGAAGAGTTCATCACCATCTGGGTGATCACGAGCGCGGTCATACCCGCTTCGGCGCTGTTCCTCGGCGCGCCGTTGAGCCTCTCGATCGGCCTCGTGATCGTCGGTGCGGCTGCCCCGATCGGGTTTGTGACCATCAAACGCAACAAAAGGCTGGCGGTGCTGGGAAAACAGCTTTCCGATGCGATGAACATCATCTGCAACGCTCTGCGCGCGGGGCTGTCCTTTCAGACGGCGCTGAAAAACGTGGCCGACGAGATGGAGGAACCGATTTCACGCGAGTTCATGCGCGTCTATCGCGAGACGCAGCTCGGCATGCCGCTGGAGACGAGCCTGAACCGGCTTGTGCAGCGCACGAAAAATCAGGACCTTGAGCTGATGTGTTCCGCGGTGATCATTCAGCGCCAGATCGGCGGCAATCTCGCCGTCATTCTGGAAAACATCTCCGACACGATCAATCAGCGCATCCAGCTGCGCGGCGAGATCAAGACCCTGACCGCCGCGGGAACGCTCAGCGGATACATCGTTGGTGCGCTGCCGATCCTAATCATCGTGCTGCTGATGTTTATCAACCCGAGCTATATCGATATGTTTTTTACGACAGACACGGGGCGTATCATGTTGATTGTTTCAGTCGTCCTGGAGACGATCGGTTTTTTGCTCGTGCGCAAGATCGTCAACATCAAGATGTAGCGATTCGGCTGCACAACGCGGTCTGAATCGGATCGATAAACGTTCGGCGGCGATTCCGCAGGACAGAGAATTTCGACAGGGAGGGTTTGCAATGCGGCTGGTCGTGCTTGCGTGTACCATAGCGGTATTCTTCGTTTTCATTGCGCTGCTGAACGGCCTCGGCCGCAAAAGCGACGCGATGAAGCGCCGCTATGCGCAGGTTAAGGATACGGAGCGCTCGTATGGGGACGAAGAATTAAGGAAGTCGTTTTCAGAGCGCGTCCTGCGGCCGACGGTGAAAAAGTTTTCCGAGCAGGTGAAGCGGCTTGCGGTCAAGAGCCGCTCGCCGGGCCCGAATAAGGCCAACGTCAAACTCGCAAAGCAATTGAAAAGCGCGGGCGTGAACCTGACCGTACAGGAGTTTTCGTTCATCAAGAGCATCCTGGCGTTACTGTTTCTTGTCGGCGGCATCATATTGTTCCTGGTGCTTCCGATCGATCAGACGCTTCGTCTGCTGGTCCTGGTCGTTATGCTCTGCATTCCGGTTTACGGAGCGAGTTTTTATCTGAAGGCGCTCGTCAAGCGGAGGAAGGAAGCGATCGTCCACGACCTGCCGGACATCATGGACCTGCTGGTGGTCAGCGTGGAAGCCGGGCTTGGCCTTGACGCCGCGATCGCCAGGCAATCCGCAAAAAACAAATCCGTCGTCCTTGCGGAGCTTAACGGCGCGATCAAGGAAGTCCAGATGGGCGTTCCGCGCAAGGTCGCGCTCAAGGAGATGGCGGACCGCTGCGACGTCAAGCAGCTTTCCGCTTTTGTAACCTCGCTTTTGCAGGCAGAGCAACTCGGCGTATCGGTAAAGAGCGTGCTCAGCGCACAGTCCGAGCGGCTGCGCGTCGAGCGGAAACAGACGATTCAGGCAAAGGCGGCGAAGGCGCCGATCAAGATCATGCTGCCGACGGTCATGTTTATCTTTCCGGTGATTTTCATCATCCTGCTCGGGCCTGCGGCGGTAAACTTGATAGCCACGTTTAAATAAATATGATAAAACTAACGATTGTACGGCGAATCTTCGCCGCAAGGCAAAAATGTATCGGCGGGGCTGGCAAATGAAGACGGTTGAGATCAGAAAAAACGGCGAAACGCTTGTTAACGCGATCAACGCGAACAGTTATTTTCTGCGGCTCCGGGGGTTGCTCGGGCGGGAGCTGCATGAAAACGAAGGATTGATCCTGACCCCGTGCAACAGCATCCATACGTTTGGTATGGCGTACGAGATCGACGCGGTCTACGTCGACAAAAACGGCGTCGTTCTGCGCGTGGACGAATCGCTGGCCCGCGGAAAGGCCTGGCGCGGTCAACGCGGCGCGAAGAGCGTTCTGGAGCTAATGGCAGGAGACGCAAAGAAGAAGGGCATACAAAAGGGAGACCGATTGGAGGTAGTGTAAGATGGGCGGCGAACGGGGTAACCGCAACGAAGGAGTAGACGCGCTGCGCAGCCGTATGGATGCGGACGCGCGCTTTCACCGCGTCCTGCACGGCTATGACCCTGACGAAGTGCGCGAATGCCTGGATGAAATGAAGATGGCATCCGCCCAGCAGACAAAGGCTGCAAAAGCGGAGCAGGAGGGCCTTCTTTCCCAGCTTGTGTCGGTCAGAAGCGAAATCGAGGCACGCAACTGCGCCGTGAACACCCTGAAGGAATCGCTTGCGCAAAAGGAAAAGGAACTAAACGAAGCCGGAGCGCGGCTTTCGGCGATGATATCGCAGATTAAGAAATATGAAGCAGAGCGGCAGGGGTACGAACGTCTGCGCGGCGCCGTGGACGGCGTGCGCATTGCAAACGAACGCGTCCAGTCGCTTGAACGCGAAGTACAGCAACTGAGGAGCGCGGTTTCGCAGGCGGCGAGCGTCGGAGAGACCTGGAAGAAGGAACGCGAACACCTGGTCGACGAAAGCGCCCGTATGCGCGAGGAGATCAGCCGGCTTCGCGCCGAGAATACGCGCCTTACCGCGGAGCGCGACGAAGCAAGGAATTATGCCTATATGGCGACTGTGGAGAGCCGGACGGACAGCGAGCATGTTCAGGCGAAGGAACCGTATAAGCGGCAGGCTCCGCAGGAAGCGCCGCAGCAGAACGGAATCCCGCCGCAGATCGCGGATCGTCTGGCGGACACGTTTGCGGAGGCGTATGCGCTGATCAACCAACTCCGAAACGGCGCGGACCCTCAAAATGAAGCACCGCAGAATGGAAGCCATCCGCACATGCAGGTGCTTCGACCGACAAACGACCGCGGACGAAGATAAACGAAAGCAGAAAACAGATCTCCCGGGTTTACCGCAGACCTGACTGCTTCTTTATGCATGTAAAAAAGCGACTGAAATCGCAGCGAAAATTTTGAAGAAAAGCTCTTGCATTTTAATAGGGCATGTTGTATCATAATCAAGCGGCTTGGGGCATTAGCACAGTTGGTAGCGCGCAACGTTCGCAATGTTGAGGTCGGGGGTTCGAATCCCCCATGCTCCACCAAGTAAAAAAGCACCGTATCGGAATGGATACGGTGCTTTTTTTTGCAGACGCCTGAGCGCTGCTTTTCAATACGTTTTTCTATCGATTAAGGTCTTATGCATCTTTCCAGAAATTGACGTAGATCAACCCTTTGGTGTTCCAGTAAACTTCGTAACAATCCGTTCCGCCGATGTCGTTTTCAATTTCCCAGTATGATTTTTCCATTCCACCGCTTGTGCCGGTTTCGGGCGCATTACCGAAATAGTCTGTAAAGAATGCGACGATTTCCGTATAGAGATCGTATGTGCCGGTAATGTCGAAACAGGCAAATGTTTCTTCAAAGCAGGAGCTGTCGGCCATAGTCGCGTCGGCAACCTCG
>Ga0116164_10000879_pt1 | contig 24089 bp, 16 predicted proteins | sample AD_UKC109_MetaG_FD_89888 | JGI IMG/M metagenome (GOLD analysis project Ga0116164, IMG submission 89888) | Active sludge microbial communities of municipal wastewater-treating anaerobic digesters from Hong Kong - AD_UKC109_MetaG | ecosystem: Engineered > Bioreactor > Anaerobic > Digestate... | reverse complement strand
TTCACAGGCTCTACCAGATGAAAGAGAGAGGTGTATTACTTGTTCCCGCAATCAATGTGAATGATTCAGTTACAAAATCAAAATTTGACAATCTTTATGGTTGCCGCGAATCACTTGCTGATGGCATCAAGCGTGCTACTGATATAATGATTGCAGGGAAAGTCGTTGTTGTTCTAGGTTATGGTGATGTCGGAAAAGGTTCGGCAAAATCAATGCGTGCCTATGGTGCACGGGTTTTAATCACAGAAATTGACCCGATCAACGCACTCCAGGCTGCTATGGAAGGCTTTGAAGTTACAACTATAGATGAAGCGCTCAACGAAGGTCAAATCTTTGTTACTGCTACTGGAAACAGAGATGTAATTACCCTCGAACATATGAAAAAGATGAAAAATGAATCTATCGTTTGCAACATAGGTCATTTCGATAATGAAATTCAGGTTGAAAAACTTGACAGCGACCCCACAGTTACTAAAGAAAACGTGAAACCACAAGTTGATCGTTATCATTTTGAAGATGGTCATACGATTTACTTACTTGCCGAAGGGCGTTTGGTTAATCTGGGGTGCGCAACAGGCCATCCTTCATTTGTTATGAGCAATTCATTCAGTAATCAAACCCTTGCACAAATCGATTTGTGGAAGAACAGGGATATTTATGATATTGATGTTTACCGGTTGCCTAAAATTATTGACGAAGAAGTAGCAAGACTTCATCTTCAACATCTTGGCGTAAAATTAACCAAACTTACACCTGAACAGGCTGAATATCTCGGGGTTCCGGTAGAAGGGCCTTTCAAACCAGACCATTATCGTTATTGATAAGATATCAGGGTAAAACTGTTTGCACTATTGATGTCATCAGTATTTACCAGTGACAACAATGACTATTTTGTTACCCTCTGAATAAACGGCTAGTTGGAAATTGTCAATGCGTTACCGTCATAAAAGGTCTGGTAGGATACAAGAGGGTATTTCGCCGGTCCGTTTTGTACTGAACCATCCAAAATTAGCCATTTTGAACCTGTGCAGGTATCATTGATAAACAACCCGTTATCTTCAACAATAACCCGGCTGCAAATTTTTACATTGCCTGAAGTAAAGAAACAACAACTATCCGGTTTGTAAGTAGGTGTTCTCTCATATGCTTTAAACTCATCCATTGTCAGCCGATAAACCAATATCCCACGGCTTGGCTCATTTGCATTCAGATAAACATATCCGCCCGGACTGTTAAGTTCGATATACTCAGTCGCATCCGGATAAATGGTGATATTAACGTAACCTGTCTGGATGGGCGGGTCATCATCTTCATTACAGGAAACTATCATTGCTGTAATCATCAAAAAAAATAAACCATTTAAAAAGTTCGTTTTTAATAACATAATGATCGAAAGTTAAGATGGTACTTAAATAAAGACCGGTTCAAGCGAAAAATACTTTTGTACAAGTAAAACCGAAACAATTTTTGTCAATGTGAACTATTGCGTAACGGTGAAAATTTCTTAATATTTTTGTGCGCTGTTTAATGAGAAAAGGAAAATTATTTCTGGTGTTTTTGTTAGTAAGCGTATTTCATTTAATAAATAGCGGTTGTACTAATCAGGTTTTACAGAAGCAAAAAATGCTTGAAAAACAACAGCAAAAACTTGAAAAAAAGCTGATAAAAGACTATCAACTGGCCAGAAAAAGACATTTTAAAATGCAAACACCGGAAACGCAATCTCGTATGAAAGCATCCCAAAAAAGATTGAAAAAATATCAGAAAGCTCGGAGGAACAAATAATTTTGCCTGTACTTTATCAGAATAAATTGAAAAGTCTGACCATTTTAAAAACTGGTTTAACGTTACTCATCTATTGGCTGGCCATTTTCGCACTTCCAGCTCAACAGGAACAATTTAGCTTTGATTTGATTACTTCCGAAAACCGAACATTGCGAAAAGGTCTGTCACAGAATACCATTTATTCTATGCTGCAGGATCAAAAAGGCTATTTGTGGTTTGGTACATGGGATGGGCTAAACAAATTTGACGGCTTGAAATTTACCACCTACAATAAGAAAAATAATCTGAGTAACGAAGTTATCAACTGTTTACTGGAATCAAATGACGGTAATATTTGGATCGGGACTGAAAATGGGCTTAATTTCCTTAATCGTAAGACCGGGGAAATTAAAACTTACTTTAATAATCCAAAGGATACCCTCACTTTAAGCGACAACTGGATCAACTGCCTTTTTCAGTCGCCAACAGGAAAAATTTATATCGGGACACGCAAAGGATTTAATGTGATGGATACGGAAACTGAAAAGATTAGGAGGTTCCAAAGCAAGGATGCGGCCAACCGAAGAACAAAGAGTAATAATGTAAAACATATTGTCCGACATAACAGTGAATACTGGGTTGGAACTGATTTTGGACTTGTCAGATACAATCCGGCCACGCACGAAAATGTCAGATACCTGAACAGACCAAATGATAGCGGAAGCTTAAGCAATAATCAGATCAATGTTATTTTCACGGAAGATCATAACCATTTATGGATCGGAACAGAAAATGGGCTGAATTTATTGGATGTTAACACGGGGCTATTTACAATTTTTAAATACAATTCTGCTGATTCTGCTTCACTAAGCCACAATTCAGTCAAAGCTATTTTTCGGGATGATAAAGGAAAAATATGGATTGGAACCGATGGTGGAGGAATAAATATTTTGAATGAAAACCGCACCGGTTTTACACGTATTATGAGTCAGCCGAGTAACCCTAAAAGTTTGAACAACAACAGAGTTTATTCATTTCTTCAGGATAAAACAGGAAATATCTGGGTGGGAACTTTCAAAGGGTTGCATCGCATTGACAGATACAATCGTAATTTTAAGCTATACACGCACAATCCTGGTGATCCTAACACAATTGCCAACAATCTTATCTGGTCTTTTTGTGAAATTGAACCGGATGTTTTCTGGATTGCCACTGATAACGGGATTACAATTTTTGACAGACTGAAAAACTCGTTTTCGTATTTCAACCCTGAACCTTCAAATCCTGACGGGTTGTCGAGCAATCGAATACGCCCTGTGATAAAGGATATTTATGGTAATATCTGGATTGGCACCCGTGATGCAGGGCTAAATAAGTTAGACCCAGAAACCGGAAAATCAATTCATTTTGTTCCATCTATTCAGGATCAGCATACATTAGCTGATAAATTCGTCAACACAATCTATAATGATAAACATGGTAAAATATGGGTTGGGACCCAAAACGGTCTAAACTGCATCGATCCCTTAACTAATCAGATTAAACTCTATCGGCACGATCCAAACGACCGGAATTCACTTTCAAACAATACGGTTTTTCATATTATGGAAGACAAGCAGGGCACTATGTGGCTGGCTACCTACAACGGAATCAACCGCTATAACCAAAATAGTGACGATTTTACTGTTTTTTATCATGAAATTGATGAGCCTGGTTTTCTCTCATCAAACCGATTCTTTTATCTTTTTGAAGACAGCGATAATAACTTTTGGGTAGGTACACGCGGAGGCGGCCTTATGCTTTTCGACAGGCAGAGCGGTAATTTTGTCCGATCCTATTCCACTGATGACGGATTACCCAACAATGTTGTTTATGGCATTCTTGAGGATGATGCAGGAGCATTATGGATGAGCACCAACTGGGGAATTTCCAGATTTGACAGGAAAAAAGAAATCTTCGTTAATTACGATGTGACCGATGGCTTACAAAGTAATGAATTTAATGCTTTGGCTCTGCTTAAGAGCAGCAGCGGATTGATGTTTTTCGGAGGGATGAACGGTTTTAACATGTTTGATCCTGCAGAAATACAGAGTAATCCAAAACAACCCGATATTTTGATTTCAGGTTTTAAACTGTTTAATGTTGCAAAACCCGGCGAAATCAATCATTTGGATACTATTTTTCTCAAACCTGGAGAAAATTTTTTTACTATCGAATTTACAGCTCTTGATTTTACCAATCCTTACAAAACACAGTTTGCCTATATCCTTGAGGATTATAATGATAACTGGACTTATGTGGATGGAACCCGCAATTATGCTGAATACACGAAGGTAAATCCGGGTATTTATACTTTTAAAGTCATTGGATCAAACAGCGATGGAGTGTGGAATAATGAAGGAGTGACCATAACAATTGTTCTGAGACCTTTTTGGTTTCAAACCCTGTTTTTCCGAATTTTTGTGATTGCTGCACTTATAGCTGCCATCTGGTACAGCATTTATCGAAGATATCGTTTTCTTGAACGAAAAAGCAGAACAGATAACAAAATGCTGCAAATTCAAAACCAATTGCTCGACATCCAGCAAAATGCACTTCGCCTTCAGATGAATCCACATTTCATTTTCAACTCACTTAATTCAATTCAGAGTTTTATCCTGTCAAAAGATACCGATCAGGCTGTCAACTACCTGAGCCGGTTTTCGCAACTCATGCGCATGATTATGACCAACTCAACGCAGTCAGTTATTCCTCTCTCCGACGAAATTCTTGCTGTAAAACATTTCCTTGAAATTGAGCAATTGCGTTTCGATCAAAAATTTTCATACTCCATTGAAGTTGCTCCTGAAATTGATGAGGAATTTACCGGAGTTCCTCCAATGCTGATTCAACCGTTTATCGAAAATGCCATCATTCACGGACTTTTGCATAAAGAATCTGACGGGAAAATTACGATCATTTTCCGAAAGTCCGGCAATTTTATACATTGTACCATCACGGACAATGGAATTGGGCGCAAAAAAGCAGAAGAGATAAAAAAACAAACCGGCTTGAATCAACAATCAAAAGGTATGATGATAACAAAAGAACGACTGGATTTTTTCAATAAAAACGTTAACGACCAGGTTTCTGTTAAAATCACTGATCTTACCGATGACAAAGGACTTCCTGCAGGTACACGGGTAGAATTAATTATTGCTTACCATGAAATTTAATTCTGTTCATTTCGATAAAAAGTTATTTTTGCAATAATTAATTCAAAGCGAAACACTTTTTTACGAAGATCTCTGCCGTTGATTAAAGCTGTAATCATTGATGACGAAAAACAATCGCGCAATTCCTTAAGCGGATTACTGCAAAGGTATTGCCACAATGTCATGCTTTCGGGCGAAGCTGATGGCGTTTGGTCCGGAATGGAAGTAATCAAAAATGCGCAGCCTGACGTGGTTTTTCTCGATATTCAGATGCAGGACGGAAGCGGTTTTAAATTGCTTGAATATTTTGAAAAGATTGATTTTCAGGTAATATTTACAACTGCTTTTGACCAGTTTGCCATAAGAGCATTCAAATACAATGCATTGGATTATCTCTTAAAGCCTATTGTGCCTCAGGACCTTATCAATGCAGTGAATCGTGCCGAAAAAATTAAAGAAAAAAAGAAAAGTCTTGAAGGACAGAATCTTGATAAACTTCTTGAAAATATAAAGAAAACTACTGAATCACCAAAGATTATTCTTACCACCGCAGATAAAATTCATCTGATTTCGGTGAACAATATAATAAGGTGCGAATCTGATAATTACTATACCAGGCTTTTTTTTACTGACGGAAATACTTTGTTGGTCTCAAAAACACTTAAAGAGGTGGAAAAACTCTTAAGTGATTTTGATTTCATCCGTCCGCACAAATCTCATCTGGTTAATGTACATTTTATCCGTGGATTTTTAAAACATGATGGTGGATTTATGCTTATGTCAGACGGAACTGAAGTCCCGGTTGCCCGACGAAAAAAAGAAATGGTGTTGGAAGTGCTAAATCAATTGTAAATCATTTTTTCGATTATTAACCAAATAAACGATCAGAACAAAAATATTGCGAAGCTTAACAGCTAACAAAAAATCAAAAAAAATGACTTGTTTAATAAATTTGTAATCAAAGAATTATAATAACTGCAAAAAACCAAAAGTAGATTTGAAGAAAACCGAAAACTTACAATTAAAAACCGAAAACTGATTTTTTACAGGGTGCTTTAATTATAGCTTGTAATTTTACTTGTTCAAGTCGTTGAAAATAAATTGTCAAAAATGGAAGATTACATCTATTTATTATTTTTACTTGCCTGGCTTGCTCTGTCAGTTTTTCAGCAGAGCCAGAAGAAAAAACATAACGCTGCCAGAAAAGCCGCAGAAAGAGCACGTTTGGAAAATGAATACGAACAAGTGCAGGATCAAAAATCTTCTCCTGAACCATTGTTAACGCCTGTTGAGGAGCCCACAGGAAGTCTGGAAGAGTTATTTCAAAACAGAGAACAGGAGTTTGTTGCTGAATATGAAACAGGTGGGTTGGAAGCAAAAAACAATTACGACGAGAATGCCATTGAAGAACAAGGTGTTTATCAAAAATCTCTTGAGGAAAATTTGATGAATGAGATTGTTTCACTGGAAGATTATTCAGAAACTGAGAGTAGTATGATAACCAAAAATGAAGCACCTGACAGCGATGAGGAATCGGTGAAAGATGTTGAATATCAGTATGAAAAGCAATTTGATTTACGTAAGGCTGTCATCTATTCTGAAATTTTAAACCGAAAATTCTAATTAAGTATCATTTTAAATAAAGGACGAAACAAAAAAAGGTTTGGCTGTAAGATTTTTTTATTACTAATTTTACCGCCCTTTAGAGACAAAGTATAATCTAACGTAAAATTATATGGTATGTTAAAACATTTACTTTTAACAGTTGTAAGTTTGTTGGCAATCAACCTGTTAGGTTTTTCTCAAACAGGTTCAATTCAAGGTAAAATTCTTGATACAGAAACAAAGGAACCAATTCCTTTTGCCAACGTGGCGATTTATGCGGGAGGAAATTTGCTCACTGGAGCCACAACAGATTTTGACGGCAAATATGCAGTTAGGTCTCTCACACCGGGAAATTATTCAGTAAGGGCTTCGTTTGTCGGCTATCAGACAAAGGAAATTGCCAATGTGATTGTGCGTGCCGACCAGATTGCTTTCCAGGATATTGAACTGAAAGCTACTGCAGAAGTTCTGGAAACTGTTGAGGTTGTTGATTACAAAGTGCCTCTCATTTCCAAAGACCAAACAACAACCGGAGCAACACTCACCTCAGAAGAAATTGAAAAAATGCCGAACCGATCGGCAACTTCAATTGCAACTACAGTTGGTGGTGTTTATTCCGATGCTGACGGTGGCAGCATAAGTATTCGTGGTCAAAGACAAGAAGGCACTGTTTATTATATTGATGGAATGCGCGTACTCGGATCAACCAATATGCCGGAATCATCAATCGAACAGGTAGCTGTAATTCTTGGGGGAGTTCCGGCCAGGTTCGGTGATGCTACTGGTGGTATTATCAGTTTAACTACAAGAGGGCCATCACGGCAATTTGGAGGTGGATTGGAATTGCAAACTTCGCAGTTCCTGGATGATTTTGGTTACAATCGTCTTGGCTTCAGTCTTCAGGGGCCAATTATTACCAAAGACGACGGGGTTAATAAATCTTCTATTTTAGGTTACTTTATAGCTGGTGATATCGTTTACCGCGAAGATGGAAGACCTTCGGTTTCCGGATCATTGAACAAGATTACTGATGAATATTTAAACTTCCTTAAAGAAAATCCTAAAAGACCCTCCGGACTTGGTTATGGAACATTTGACAATAGCTTGTTCACCAGACTGAGCAATACTGAAGAAGTAAAAACCACACAAAACACTAACTCATTGAATATAAGCCTTTCAGGGAAGCTTGATATCAAAGTTTCTCCATCAATTAACATGTCAGTCGGAGGTTCTTTTAATCTTCAGGATTATAAAGATTTTTCCTATGATGGTTCCTTGTTTAACTGGGAAAATAATCCACATGTTTACAATAACACCTGGAGGGTTTATGGTCGGTTAACACAGCGTTTCCCTACCGAAAAAGAAAGCAGCTCACTGGTAAAAAATGTTTTTTATACCATTCAGGCTGACTATTCAAAGTTTTATCAGGTTGTTGAAGACGATTCTCATCGTGATGATCTTTTCAAATATGGCTACCTGGGTAAATACGAAACTTACAAACGCCGTTCCTATGAACTTGGATCAGACACTATTAACGGGCAGATTTACAATAATATATGGGTACAAAATGCTTTTCAGGATACTGCCATAATTTTCGAACCTTTTGATTTCAACCCTGTTGTTGCACGCTATACAGAGCAGTACTATGAGTTTTATCCTTTCAAAGGCGACTGGAGAAATGATCCTTCAGGAGGATATTGGCTCAATGCCAATCAGGTGCAATTATATGGCGGTTTGCTAAATGGTCAGTCACCGGATAATGTTTATACCTTGTGGCAGGGTGTTGGCGCCCAGTACAACGGATACTCCGTATCCAACAGTTCGCAACTTGGAATATCAGCCAATGCTTCAGCAGATATTGGGAATCATGCTATTGAATTTGGTTTGCAATACGAACAGCGCAGTACAAGTGCCTATGGTTATGCTCCGGTAGGACTCTGGACTATGATGCGTCAGATTTCCAATGCTCATATTAACGAACTCGACAAAAACAGTGCACACCTCGTTGAGATTGATGGTGTTTTTCAGGATACCATTAATTACGACCGACTCTATAGTTTCACCGAACAGCGGATTTTTGATATTCGCCTGAGAGAGCGCCTGGGATTGAATTTGCAGGGAACCGACTGGATTGATATTGATTCATATGATCCTAATACACAAACAATCAATTATTTTGATGCCAATGGTCAGATCCACAAAAATGTTCCTGTCAATGGGGGTCTTTCTATTGATATGTTTAGTCCCGACGAACTTTTAAATGATGGATTCAGCCTGGTTAGCTATTATGGATACGATCCATACGGAAATAAACAAACCACCCGCCCGGCTTTCGATGACTTCTTCAATAAACAAGAAAGCATCCTCTTGCCTAACGGTCAGACAAAATATTTCAATACGCGCGATATTGGTGCTTTCCAGCCAATTTACATGGCTGGCTATATTCAGGATAAATTTGCGTTTGATGACCTTATTTTTAATATTGGTGTCAGGGTGGACCGTTTTGATGCCAATCAAATGGTTCTGAAAGACCCTTATTTGTTCTACAGTGCTTATACTGCCAAAGAAGTTAGTACCATCGGCGGTCAACCGGTTAATCATCCAGAGAACATTAGTGGCGACGCCATAGTGTATATTGACAATAAAGACAATCCATCAGAAATTTTGGGTTACCGCGAAGGAAATGTCTGGTACAATTCAACCGGAGCCGTGATTCAAAACCCTGAACTTCTTGACACCGGAAATGGCATTACTCCTTATCTGGTTAACCCGGATCAAAATGAAATTACCTCAGATGTATTCAAGGATTATGACCCACAAGTCAGTGTAATGCCACGTATTTCTTTCTCTTTCCCAATTTCTGATGAAGCTTTGTTTTTTGCACACTATGATATCTTAACACAGCGTCCGACATCAGCCTTAAGAATGGATCCTACTGATTACTTTTTTATTGCTCAAAAAGGAAGTATTAATAATCCAAATCTGAAACCTCAAAAAACCATTGATTATGAATTAGGTTTCCAGCAAAAACTCAGTAATACTTCCTCCCTGAAATTATCAGCATTTTATCGTGAAATGCGTGATCAGATCCAATACTTCCGCTATACCGGAGCTTACACAGGAGCTACTTCCCTTTACGACAGTTATACTAACCTTGACTTTGCTACCATTAAAGGTTTAACAGTAGAATATGACTTGCGCAGAACCAGTAATGTCAGAGCCCGGGTAAGTTACACTCTTCAATTTGCCGATGGTACCGGATCAAGTCCGACAACTTCAGCTGCGCTGGTTAGTGCAGGTTTACCGAATTTACGTCAGATTTTCCCACTCAATTGGGACAGAAGACATTCATTTAATATTTCACTTGATTACAGGTTTGGTGAAGGTAAAGATTACAGTGGACCAACAACGACAAAGCAAATAAAAGGAACCGATCAGGTAAAAACCATCCAATGGATGAAAAATACCGGTGCAAACCTTACACTTAGCGGTGGTTCAGGTACTCCCTACACCAGGTCAGACAACATTATCGGTGTTTATGCCGGTGGCGGTGGTTATCTGCTTGATGGTTCAATCAATGGATCCCGTTTACCCTGGCAGTTTCGTATTGATGCACGTTTCGACCGTGATATCAGTTTGTCAAATAAGCCTAATTCAACAACTTATCTCAATGTTTACCTGCAGATATTAAATCTGTTGGATACCAAAAACATTCTTTCGGTTTATCCTGCTACAGGAGATCCGGATGACGATGGCTATCTCACTGCACCTGAATGGCAAAGCAATATCAATACCGCCACCGATCCGTTGGCTTATCGTGACTTATATGCATTGAGAATGAATTCTCCCTTTAACTACAGCTTACCTCGTCAAATTCGACTCGGTGTAGTTTTCAACTTTTAGGTCATTTGTTTCAATCGCTTGATTTTATGAAAAAAGCAAATAATATAATAAGTATAAAGATGAAAAACATTTTACGAACACTGTTAGTTTTTGCCCTGATGAGTTTCATTGTTCAGCAAAACTATGCAGAAAAGCATGTTTTTGACAATAAGTCAAAAGAAATCAAAGCCAGTGCAGCAGGCTGTCCAGCAGGTGCAGGATTTGCTTTCCTCGACGTAAATAACGTTCGTGCACGTATTAACACCGGTGGTGATATGTGGTGGAATTTCGACCGTGCCCAGTATTTTGTTCCCGGCAATACACAAAAAACCTCCATGTTTTCGGCTTCACTATGGATTGGTGGTCTTGACGTTAACGGACAATTAAAACTTGCAGCCCAACGGTATCGTCAGATCGGAATTGACTATTGGCCTGGACCTGTTTCGATGGTTGACGCCTCAGTTGACGAAGAAACCTGTGCACAATATGACCAAATGTTTGAGATGACCCGTGAAATGGTTGATGAATTCCTCGCCTGGTGGAACAGCAACAATCGAACAGAAGAATTCCCCAATTATGTAATTCCTGATGAAATCCTTAATTGGCCGGCTCACGGTGATATTACAAAGGGACAAAGTTTTTATCTCGCACCTTTTGTGGATAATGATGGTGATGGAACCTACGATCCTACTCAGGGAGATTATCCTTATTATGATATTGACAACAGTCTCTGTCGTACACAGACACCGACAATGGATGCACAGTATTATTATCCGGATGATCCTGATAACTGGAAATTCGGAATTTTAGCCGACCAGGTAATTAAAGGTGACCAGACACTCTGGTGGGTTTTTAATGACAAAGGGAATGTCCATACGGAAACCGATGGTGCTGCAATTGGAATGGAAATCAGAGCACAGGCATTCGGGTTTTCCACCAACGATGAAATCAACAACATGACATTTTACAGTTATGAAATCATCAACCGTTCAACATTTTCATTAACTCAAACCTATTTTAGCCAGTGGGTTGACACAGATCTTGGATATGCCTGGGACGATTATGTTGGATGTGATGTTTTCAGAGGTCTTGGTTATTGTTACAATGGTTTTCCTGTGGATGGTTCCGGTGAGATTGAAGCCTATGGTGAACAACCACCTGCCATTGGTGTTGACTTTTTTCAGGGACCTTATATGGATCCTGATGGGACTGACAACCCAAAATACACATTTGTAACCAATGCTCAAGGTGATACCATCGATCAGATTCAAATATGTGATATCAGTATTAATGGGGTAAACTTTGGTGACGGTATAGTTGATAATGAGCGGTTTGGTATGCGAAGATATGTTTATCATAATAATACCTCACCTAATCCTGCAACAACTGACCCACGCTATGCACCTGAATATTACAATTATCTGAGAGGAATCTGGAAAGATAATACCAAAATGCTTTACGGCGGAACTGCACATGTTAACGATGCTAATGCAGTCGGACCCGAATGTGACTTCATGTTTCCTGGCGATACCGACCCCTGTAACTGGGGTACCGGCGGAATCCCTCCAAATGATGGGTATAATCAGGACGGAAAATACTGGACTGAGGAAACTCAGGATAATCAACCCGGAGACCGTCGTTTCATGCAGTCAGCAGGTCCATTTACCCTTGAACCTGGCGCTGTTAACTATATCACTGTTGGTATTCCATGGGCGCGTGCAACAACCGGTGGTGCATGGGAATCAGTCGAATTGCTCCGTGTTGTTGATGACAAATGTCAGGCATTATTCGATAACTGTTTTAAAGTACTTGACGGACCTGATGCTCCTGATCTGACATTCCTCGAACTTGATCATAGCCTGGTTGTTTTCATCTCCAACCGCAAAGGTTCAAACAACTACAACGAATCTTATTCCGAAATTGACCCAAATATTCAGCTTATTGAGGATTCTATTCCATTAGCCCAGGATGTTGAAGATTCTTTGAGAACATATTTCTTTGAAGGCTATCAGATCTATCAACTGCGTTACCCTGAAGTCAATGTCGAAAGTCTTGATGATCCTGACCTCGCACGTCTTGTTGCTCAGTTTGATAAGAAAAATGGGGTATCGAAACTTGTAAACATTGAGTTTGACCAGTCAATTGGTTTCAGTGTACCTGTTGTTGAAGTTGTGGGACGTGATGAAGGTGTCAGCCACTCTTTCGTCTTATCGCAGGATGCATTTGCTGATAAAGATCCGAAAATGGTTAACAACAAACAGTACTACTTCATGGTTGTCGCCTATGCATTCAACGAATATTCACCTTACAGTGAAGAACCAGGTGTACTTAACGGATTGTTTGGGCAGAAGAGACCATACCTTGCAGGAAGGAAAAATATTAAAGTGTACACAGCCATTCCTCATAAAACTGTTGGTGGAATGGTGCTTAATTCTCAATATGGTGACGGTTTTGAAATCACACGCTTGCAGGGAAAAGGAAATGCCGGTGTAGGGCTTGAACTTTTTCCTGAAAGTATTCAGGAAATATTGACAAAACCACCGATTGAATATATCAGTTACGCTGAGCCTCCTTACGGTATCAAAAAACTTGAAGCTGAAATGATTCCAGGAACTGTATTTGGTGATGAGAATTACCCGATTGTTTATAATCCGAAGTACATCAAAGGATTTGGCCCCTTAAATGTAAAGGTTATCGATCCTATGAATGTCAAAGAAGGAAAATATACTGTGGAACTTTACGATGTAACAGTACCTTTTACTACTACTGCAACTGATACCATTTACGACACATTGAGCATCGCCAATGCAAAATGGAAACTAAAAGATGAAGCTGGTAATGAGTGGATTGCTGATACTACCATCAATACAGGTAACGAGCAGTTGATTCCTGAATTAGGAATTTCAGTTGATATGGAGCAAATTGTTTATCCCGGACAAACCGGAGCAGTCAACAATGGTTTGATAAGTTCTTCAATAGTTTATGTTGACAGTTCACAAAGATGGTTTTCAGGCGTTCCCGATTACGACGTTCCGTCAAGTCCGTTAAACTGGATTCGTTCAGGAGTTTATGTAGATGGCAGCAGCCCATACAATGACTGGAATATGGGTGGAGATCAGCCGTTGGATGCCAACCAGAACTATGAAAAAGTAATTTCGATGACTGCAAAGATTTTTGGCGCAGATATCAATGGCGGTACATGGGCTCCTTACCCGCTGGTTGCAACAGCCATCAATATGGATTATGGCCATGGCCCTGCTCCCACAGGATCAAAACTGTTTCACCTTAAGAATATTCCAAGTATTGATGTAGTGATTACCAGTGACAAAACAAAATGGACCAGATGTCCGGTTGTGGAAATGTGTCCTGATGAGATGCTTTCCGAAGGAAATGCTCCGCAATATACACTGCGCCGTTCACCATCAGTAGATAAGGATGGAAATTTTGCTGATCCTGACGCAGAACCAAGCAACAATCCGGAAGACCCGCATTATATTTCTGCTACCAGCATGGGTTGGTTCCCGGGATATGCAATCAACATTGAAACCGGCGAACGACTGAATTTGATGTTTGGTGAAAATTCATGGCTTGCTGGTGATAATGGTCGTGATATGAAATGGAATCCTTCATCGGTTCTTGTTAACGAGACTAATTTCGCACCAGTTTTTGGTGGAATGCATTATCTCTACGTAATGGATAACAAAACTGTCATTTTTGGTTCTGGTGCCAATGAAAACAAATTTACCTTCCCGGCATACGATGCTGGTGCCAAGTTGTATCATACTTTCAACATTAGTTCTGACTCACTGCCGATTGTTAATGTTGTACTTCCTGTTATTTATCAGACCTGCCAATGGGTTAATATCCCTCTGAAGGCTGAAGGACAACCCTGGCTGCCTGATGGTAATGATGTAACAATAAAAATCAGAGTGGCAAAACCTTATGAACGTTATGCTTCAAGTGCAGTTGAACCAGATAATCCGATGAATATGAACAATTTCAATCCGGTTTATCAATTTGAGACAGAAGGAATGGCGGCAGTTCCCTACGATGCAGAACAAAATGAAAAACATCTTGATCTGATTACCGTTGTTCCTAATCCGTATTATGCATATGCTGACGGGCCGGGGTATGAACGAAATCAACTGGATACCAGGGTTAAGATTACCAATCTGCCACCCCGGTGTGTTGTAACAATTTACAGTGTAAATGGTACGCTTATCCGACAATACAATGTTGATAAGACTGGAATCCCTAATATCAGAGCTTCAATAAGTGGTGAAGAAACCGACGCAATAACCTCTATTGATTGGGATCTGAAAAATTATGCAGGCATTCCGATTGCCGGAGGTATTTACCTGATTCATGTTAAAGAAACAGGTGGTCGCAATGGCGAGCGGGTTGTAAAATGGTTTGGAGCTATGAGACCTATTGACCTGAATACATTCTAAAGAAATAAGATTGGAAATTTTAAATAACTAAGAATTATGAAAAATTTTTATAGATACACAGTTGCAATTGTTTTAACAGTAACTTTTCTGCTTCCAATCAATTATCTGTTTGGGGGTAATCCTGATCGTTCCGGACAGGCCGGTGCATCTGAATTACTCATTAACCCATGGATAGGGAGTTCAGGTTGGGGAGGAGCAAATATTGCTGCTTCACGTGGTCTGGAGTCAGTTTATACCAATGTAGCAGGAACTGCTTTTACTACCGGTACAGAATTGATTTTTGCAAGCACCAACTACCTGAAAGGTGCTGACATTAGCATAATGAATTTTGGCATCTCACAACACGTTGGCGAAGCCGGCGCACTTTCTATTGCCATTATGTCTATGAATTTTGGTGATATCAGCCGCACTACCATTAATAATCCTGATCCTTCAGATGTCAACATTGGAACTTTTGCACCTAACCTGATGAATATCAGTATTGCCTATGCAAAAGCCTTTTCAAACTCCATTTATGGCGGTTTCAATCTGAAAATTGTTTCAGAATCAATGGCTGACCTGAGCGCACAGGGTATTGCTATTGATGCTGGTATCCAGTATGTTACCGGACCAATGGAGAATATTAAATTTGGTATAGCACTTAAAAATGTTGGGCCAACCATGAAATTTTCAGGTGATGGATTGACATTCCGCGGATTTTACAATCAGTTCTCCAGAACTTCACCAAATTTCCAGCAGCTTTCATCAGAGTTTGAATTGCCAGCACAATTGTCAATCGGTGGAGCATACGATTTTCTGTTTAATGAAAACCGATTCACTGTTGCCGGTGCATTTATCTCCAATTCGTTTACAAAAGATCAGTATATCCTTGGTGGAGAATTTGCTCTTAGTAACTATCTGATGTTACGTGCCGGATATACTTATGAAGACGGAATAACAGAAAAAAGTTCGCGTACAACCGTTTACACCGGACCAAGTGCCGGAATATCCATTCAGATTCCTCTTAATAAGGAAAAAGGATCTGTTTTTTCGGTTGACTATTCTTACCGCGATACAGATCCATTCAGCGGAATACATAGTATAGGCGCACGCATCAAACTTTAATAATCTCGCTGCTCAGGTAAATTTTATTTATCTTTGCAAAAAATTTCAAGGCCCTTTTTTCGAAAAGGGTCTTTTGTATTATTATGGTTGCTTAACAATATCAAAAATTCAAATGTATGACCGGAATTAAATATTACAGTGAAGAAGGACTCAGAAAACTTGAGGAAGAGCTCAATCAATTAATTTCTATTGAAAGACCTGCTATATCGCGCCAGATTGCAGAGGCCAGAGATAAAGGCGATTTGTCGGAAAATGCCGAATATGATGCAGCCAAAGAAGCCCAGGGTATGCTTGAACTGAAAATTTCAAAACTTGAAGAATTGATCCGTAATGCCCGAATCATTGACGAGTCGAAACTCGATACTTCTAAAGTTCTTATCCTTTCCAATGTAAAGATTAAAAATCTCAAGAATAATGCTGTGATGAGCTACACGATAGTGCCCGAAAGTGAAGCAGATTTAAAAACCGGAAAAATTTCAGTTAATTCGCCCATTGCTAAAGGATTACTCGGAAAAAAACGAGGAGATAAAGCTGAAATTCAGGTGCCAGCCGGAATCATCACTTTCGAAATCATTGATATTTCAAGATAATCATTAATCATGCTAATAAATATAAATGCTAAGTGATTGATCATTTAGCATTTTTTTTAGAATTTTATTTTACCTTTGTTAAAATCAAAAAATCTGATCATGAGTACATTATTTTCCAAAATTGTAAAAGGCGAAATTCCTTCATATAAAATTGCCGAAGATGAACGGTTTTATGCTTTTCTCGATATCAACCCCTTAGCCAAAGGTCATACATTGGTAATTCCCAAAGTTGAAATTGACTATATTTTCGACCTTGATGAAGAAACAATAAAAGGACTTTTTGCTTTTGCACGGAAAGTTGCCATTGGAATAAAAAAGATTATAGAATGTGAAAAAATTGGAGTTGCTGTGGTTGGCCTGGAAGTGCCTCATGCACATGTTCATTTGATACCCATAAATGGAATTTACGACATTGACTTCAGTAAACCAAAGTTGAAACTTACAAAAGAAGAATTTGCCTTGTTAGCCAGCAAAATAAGTGAAAAGATTGAGAGCTAAAGACCAAACAATGAAAAGAAAATACGATTTTTTAGTTGTGGGAACCGGAATCGCCGGATTGAGTTATGCATTAAAGGTTGCTGATGCCGGAAGTGTGTGTATAGTAAGCAAAGCGGATGCAGAAGAAACTGCTACCAGATATGCACAGGGCGGAATTGCTGCGGTGATGTACACCCCGGATACTTATGAGAAACATATCAAAGACACCATGATTGCCGGAGACGATTTGAACAATCCGGAAATCGTCAGAATTACTATTACCGAATCCACTGACAGAATCAAAGATCTTATCAATTGGGGGGTTTCTTTTGACAAAACAAAAGCCGGCAGATTTGATCTTGGCAGAGAAGGGGGGCATTCCGAATACCGTGTTTTGCATCATAAAGATAATACCGGTTATGAAATTCAGACTGTATTATTAGCTCAGGCATTGAAGCATCCTAACATCGAGATTCTGGAAAATCATTTTGCAGTTGAGATACTTACTCAACATCATCTCGGCGAGAAAGTTACACGTAGCCGAACAGATATTGAGTGCTATGGTGCTTATGTTTTGAATGTTAATACAAACATTGTGGATACCATTTTGGCAAAAGTTACCATGATTGCAACCGGAGGAATCGGCAATGTTTACTCATCAACAACAAATCCTACAGTAGCAACAGGAGATGGTATAGCTATGGTGTACCGGGCCAAAGGTCTGGTTGAAAATATGGAATTTATTCAATTTCACCCAACTGCACTTTATAATCCTAAAGAAAAGCCAAACTTTTTAATTACTGAAGCACTTCGTGGCTTTGGAGCTATCCTTAAAACCCTCAAAGGACAGGAATTCATGCATAAGTACGACAAACGTGGATCGCTGGCACCACGCGACATCGTTGCCCGTGCTATTGATACTGAAATGAAAATAAGCGGAGGGGAACATGTTTATCTCGATTGCAGGCATTTGAATAAAAATGAGTTGATTGACCATTTCCCGACAATTTATGCAAAATGTCTGAGTATTGGTATTGATATTACCACTTCAATGATCCCGGTAGTCCCTGCTGCACACTATGTCTGTGGTGGTATTAAAGTAGATGAATTTGGACGTAGTTCAATAAAACAACTTTATGCAAGTGGTGAATGTGCTTGTACTGGTTTGCACGGTGCTAACAGGCTGGCATCAAATTCGTTGCTGGAATCATTGGTTTTTTCCCATAGAGCTGCGTTGGATTCAAAAAATGTATTCAGTAAAATTCAGATTAATGATCGCATAGGAGACTGGTCATATGAGGGAACTGTACTTAATGAGGAAATGATTTTGATTACACAAAGTATCAAAGACCTTCAAACATTGATGAGTAGCTACGTCGGAATAGTTCGTTCGAACCTTCGGTTAAAACGAGCATTGGACAGACTGGAAATTCTCTACAAGGAAACAGAAGATCTCTTCAAGAAATCCATTTTATCAGTGGATATCTGTGAATTACGAAATCTGATCAGTGTTGCCTATCTCATTATTAAAATGGCAATGAATCGCAAAGAAAGCCGTGGTCTCCACTATTCTCTTGATTATCCCAGAAATGTTTCGGAAATTAATACTTACCAGTCAGAACTCTAAAGAGAATGAACAAGCAGCAATTTTTTAATCTGGTAAATGATCCTATACAACTTAATCAATCACTGAGTGCAGAGTTAGATGAAATTGTGCGGCAATACCCCTGGTTTCAGTCAGCCCAGATAATTTTTTTTCTATCATTGCTTAGGGATGATAAAATTCAGCACACCGAAAGATTAAAGATTGCTGCAGCTTACTCAGGTGACCGGGGCCTGTTAAAACATCATGTGGAAAATCTTTTAACCCTGATCGAATCAATAAATTACCAGCATCCCGACCCAGGTGAATCCCGGCAGTTACCTGCCAGTGAAGCTTTACCAGACATAAAATCCGATGAGGAAAACATAGTTGAAAATTTCAGTGATGAAAAATCATCAGAAGAAAGCTACCTGCACGAAAAAGATACTGAAGAATCAAAGCCAGTACTTCCACTGAAATCAAAAGAAGAAATAATTGACAAATTTATTGAAAACGCTCCCCGGATTATAAGAACCAGAAATGACTTTTTTGATCCGGATGAAATGGCACGCAGTAGCTGCAGAGACCATGAAAATATTGTCAGCGAAACCCTTGCACAGATTTATCACAAACAAGGGAAAACAGACAAGGCTATTAAAATTTATAAGAAATTAAGTGCTGCCAATCCGGAAAAAAGTAGTTACTTTGCAGCCCTTATTGAAAAAATAAAACAAGAACAAAACATAAATAATTGATAATATGGGACTTTTCATTCTGTTAACCGTGTTAATACTCATAGCCGCCGTGCTGATAATACTGGTCGTCTTGGTACAAAATTCAAAAGGTGGCGGTCTGGCCTCCAATTTTGCCGGCTCCAATCAGTACATGGGTGTCAGAAAAACTGCTGATTTTCTTGAAAAAGCAACCTGGTCGCTTGCAGTGTTTATGTTGCTTTTTGTTTTAGTATCATCCAAAGTAATTCCAAAACATCAGAAAGTAGATGTTCAGGTTGAACAAAGTGAGATTATCGAGTCCATCGAAAATCTGCCTATACAAGCCACTGAACCATTTGATCCTTCCAAAATGGGACAAACCGGTGCACAAGAACAATCAACCACTACAGAACCAGAACCTCCCGCTGAGGAAAAATAGTTTCGAAATTTTAGAGACCAATCAAAATGTCAGAATGTCACAAATCATTCTGACATTTTTTATTTTGCCGTTTACAATAAAAAATATTTCAGCATCTCTCTGATGACTTGTTTATGCTCGATAAGGTTAGTAAATCATTTTATGTCATCATGTTAAGGGTTCGGCCATTTTCAACAATCAAATCAGAATCAGCCCTATCTCAAGCCCGGTCTATACTCCATGCGAATCCGGATTTGATATCTGATGATGTCACTTTCGGGGATAAATATCAGAATTCTTTGTTCGATATGCACCAAAGGAGGAATGATCTGACATGTTTTCCTATTGCTGAATTCGAAAATAGTTCAAGAAGTTGTTTTCATGCTTTGGCATAAATTGTGATTACGGTGGCGCATACCTTGAAAATTTTATTTAATAATTAAAACTTAATCAAATATGACAAAAGTGAACATCAAACCGTTGGCCGACAGAGTTGTGATTGAGCCAATGCCTGCTGAAGAAAAAACTGCCGGTGGGATCATTATTCCTGATACTGCCAAAGAAAAGCCACAACGCGGAACTGTTGTAGCTGTTGGTCCTGGTAAAAAAGATGATCCACTCACAGTTAAAGAGGGTGATATAGTTCTTTATGGGAAATATGCCGGGACCGAAATCAACATTAATAATAAGGATTATCTCATCATGCGTGAGTCTGACATTGTTGCAATTATCTAATTATCATAGAAATTAATTAAAAACTAAAATTCAATAAAACATGGCAAAAGACATCATTTATAATCTTGAAGCTCGCGAAGCATTGAAAAAAGGTGTTGACGCACTTTCAAATGCAGTGAAAGTAACACTTGGACCAAAAGGCAGAAATGTCATTATTGACAAATCATTTGGTTCGCCAACCGTAACAAAAGACGGAGTAACTGTTGCAAAAGAAGTGGAGCTGAAAAACCCCGTTGAAAACATGGGAGCTCAAATGGTTAAAGAAGTGGCTTCAAAAACAAACGACCTTGCAGGTGATGGTACAACCACAGCTACTGTGCTGGCACAGGCCATTTTTACTGCCGGAATTAAAAACGTTACCGCTGGCGCTAATCCGATGGATTTGAAGAGAGGCCTTGAAAAAGCTGTAACCGCTGTAATTGACCATCTGAAGAAACAATCAAAAGAAGTAGGCGACAGTAACCAGATGATCGAACAGGTTGCATCAATTTCGGCAAACAACGATCATGAAATTGGTAAACTCATTGCTGAAGCTATGGGTAAAGTAAAAAAAGAGGGCGTTATCACTATTGAGCAGGCCAAAGGTACCGATACTTATGTTGATGTTGTTGAAGGTATGCAATTCGACCGCGGTTATATTTCACCCTACTTTGTTACCGATACCGAAAAAATGGAAGCAGTTTATGAGAATCCCTATATTCTTATTCATGACAAAAAGATTTCGGTGATGAAAGATTTGCTTCCTATTCTCGAAAAAGTCGTTCAGACCGGTCGCCCCATGCTGATTATTGCTGAAGATGTCGAAACTGAAGCTTTGGCAACTTTGGTGGTTAATAAGCTTCGTGGTGGTTTGAAGGTAGTGGCAGTAAAAGCACCGGGCTTTGGTGACAGAAGAAAAGAGATGTTGGAAGATATTGCCATTTTGACAGGCGGGACTGTAATTTCAGAAGAAAGAGGATATAAACTCGAAGATACTACCCTTGATTATCTGGGAAGTGCAGAAAAAGTTTCTGTAGATAAAGAGAATACAACCATTGTTAGTGGTAAAGGTTCCAAATCCGCCATTGATGGCCGTGTTTCCCAGATCAAAAAACAGATTGAAACAACAACTTCCGATTACGACAAGGAAAAACTACAGGAACGCCTTGCAAAATTAGCTGGTGGAGTTGCTGTGATTTACGTTGGTGCAGCAAGTGAGGTGGAAATGAAGGAGAAAAAAGATCGTTTTGATGATGCGCTGAATGCTACACGCGCTGCTATCGAAGAAGGTATTATACCGGGAGGTGGAGTAGGTTATTTGCGTGCCATATCAGCTATCGAAAATCTGAAGGGAGAAAACGAAGATCAGACAACCGGAATCTCTATCCTGAAACGCGCTCTTGAAGAGCCACTGCGTCAAATTGTCGAAAATGCTGGAATGGAAGGCTCAGTGGTTGTTAACAAAGTTAAAGAAGGAAAAGATGATTATGGCTTCAATGCTCATACCGAAGTTTATGAAAATCTGTATAAATCCGGTGTAATCGATCCAACCAAAGTAGCAAGGGTTGCACTCGAAAATGCTGCCTCTATTGCAGGAATGTTACTGACAACTGAATGTGTTCTTGCTGAACATAAAGAAGAAAAAGAACCTGCTATGCCTGCCGGTATGCCTCCGGGAGGAATGGGCGGAATGGGTGGAATGTACTAAAAACATAAAGCTCAATATATTATCAAAGCCCTCGTACATGAGGGCTTTTTTTTATTGTTCAGTTAGTCATTCCTGATTTTTTTCAGGCAGAGGTATTTTTAACCGCATACATGTTCCCTGCATCTCAGCAGATTCAAATTCGATAAACCCACCCATCTCTTTCGCTATGCCGACCGAAATGGATAGCCCAAGGCCTGTACCCTTACCAAGGTTTTTTGTAGTGTAAAAAGGAAGAAAAATATTTGTTTTCAGTTCGTCAGGTATTCCAATTCCATTATCAATTACCTCAACATTAATAAATCCATTGGAAATATAGCTCTTCACACGCATTAATTTTTCAAACTGGTTGCCGGCTTTGGCTGCCCTTTCCTCAATAGCATCTTTAGCGTTGTTGTATAAATTGACCACAACCTGCTCAAATTTGTAAGGATTCCCTGTTATTTCAGGAATATTACGGTCAAGTTCAAACTCAACATTGATCTGGTAATCCGAAAATTTTGTGCGAGCCAGAATAAAGGCTTTATCAATGCATTGATTAACATTAAAACGCTCTTCAATTTGTAGCTGCTGCCCTCTTGAAAATTTGCTTATCTCATTGATGATAAGTTTGATACGCTTAATATCTTCATGAATATCACTGATGGTATTATTGATGAAAACCCGGTCAGGATCGGATTCCTTATTTTCCAACTGAATGCTTTCAGTGGCCAGAGAAATGTTTTGAAGAGGTTGCTTAATTTCATGCGCAATGCCAGATGCCAGTTCCCCAAGTGAGGTGAGACTTGATTGATGTACAATAACCTGTTGCTGTTCATTTTGCTTTTTAATGGCTTCCGCAATTTTGATTTTCAACTGCTTGTTGAGTTTCTTCTTAATCCTATAGCGCAGATACAAAACGATAACAGAAGTAAAAATAACAAGAATGATCAGTAGTAAGTAAACCTGTCGTGTTTTAAACTGTTCAATAGCAATTCCCTGCTCAAGAATTTCCTTTTCTTTTTTTTCAACTTCATAAACAATTTGGAGGTTTTTGATTTGATGGCTTTTTTCGATATTGAACAAACTGTCTTTAAGGGCGGTGAAAGATTCATAGTATTCATAGGCAGTTTTGTAATCGTTGTTTTCTTTGTGCCAGGTGGCAAGATACATTTGTGCATCCTGAATGAGTTTTTTGGCATCAATTGAGGTGGCTAATTTCAACGCTTCAAAAAAGTATTGGTAACTCTCATCAAAAAGTTTCATTTTCATTTTTACATCACCGATGTTCAGATTTGTAACTATTATTCCACGTTTGTTGTCAACAGAGGAATACTGGGTCATACTTTTATCAAAATATTCAAGTGCCTGATTCAGATTATTCTGAATTAGGCTGATTACACCAAGGTTCGAATAAATTGCAGCAATATCACTGACATCTTCCATATTTTGTTTGATTGCCAACGCTTCGTTAAAATATTCCTCCGCCTGCTTATAGTTTTTTAGTTCCATACTGATTACGCCAAGGTTGACTGAGGTGTTTGCATAGGAGTTGGTGTCGCCAAGCTTTGCGTAAATTTCTCTTGAACGTTGGTAATAATCCAGCGCCTTATCATTTTCGCTCAGGTTATTGTAAATATTCCCAATATTCAGATACGACACGGCAATTCCTCGCTGATTGTTTAATTTTTCATTGGTTTTCAGCTGGTTAAGATGGTTTTGTAATGCCAGGGTGTAATAACCAAGCCTGTTGTAAATCACACCTACATTATTGTAACTGGCAGCCAGTTCTTCCTGATTATTGATTTCAAGGTTGATTTTGAGTGCCAGCTTGAAATATTCCAGTGCATTGGCCAGGTCGCTCTGACGATAATAAACTTTGGCAATTTCCTTTGCCGAGGCTGAGAGAAG
>Ga0116164_10000876_pt1 | contig 24123 bp, 21 predicted proteins | sample AD_UKC109_MetaG_FD_89888 | JGI IMG/M metagenome (GOLD analysis project Ga0116164, IMG submission 89888) | Active sludge microbial communities of municipal wastewater-treating anaerobic digesters from Hong Kong - AD_UKC109_MetaG | ecosystem: Engineered > Bioreactor > Anaerobic > Digestate... | reverse complement strand
TAGTGTTGGCAGGCTTCCTAAATAAGTTTCGAATAAAGGTTTAGCTTTATTTATATCAATATTTCCTGTAAAAACAAAAGTAAAATCACTTGCATCGGCAAAACGTTCCAAATAAATTTGTTTAGCACGTTCAAAATTAACGGCATCAATTTTTTCTACACTTAAAGGTGTTTTACGTGGATTCCTGTCTGCCAAGATAAAGCTTACAGAATCCTGGAATACAGCATCCGGATTTAATGATTTATTTTGCAAAAATGCTTTGTATCGTGAAAATATTGCTCCCGATGCGGTTTCATCAAATCGAGGATTGGTAAAATAAAGATGTATTAATTGTAATGCAGTTTCCAGATCGTTAGGTGCGCAATTCCCGTTAAATCCTTCATATAATTCATCAATGTATGGATTGATATTAATTACTTTTCCGGTTAACATCTTTTGCAACTCAATAGCAGAAAATTCAGATATTCCGCTTGTTGAGGCAATTGTAGTTGCAAACTCTGCCGATGCTACATCTTCAACCGGATATAAAGAAGACCCTCCTTTACTGAATGCATTGATTAATATCTCGTCTTCTTTAAATTTAGTAGGTTTTACAATAACTTTTACATTATTGCTTAGCACCAGTTCGGTTATTTCATGGTTTTCTTTATTTTCAGACTTAATTTTTCCGGCAACAGGAGTTTTTTCAATTAATGGTTTATTGCTTACCTGATCAACATATGCATCTAATTTAGAGCTTTTAACTTCTTTTATTAAGGCAGCAACTCTTTCTTCAGTAGGGTATACTATTTCTTCTTTCTCAGGCCCTGTAACTGAAACTACAATATTTTCATCGGTAATCCATTTTTTCGAAAGCTGGTTAATATCATCCAGGCTTATTGCCGGTAATATTTTTTGAGCAAACTGGTATTCAAATTCAATACCCGGTGTTGGATTATTTCGTAAAAAATGATTTCGGTATTGGAACGCAACTCTTGCATTTTGTTGTTGGTCTTTTTCTTTAAAGCTCTTTTCAAGGTTACGGAGCATATCTGTTTTGGCTCTTTCTAACTCGCCTGCTGTAAATCCATGCTGGTAAACTCTTTCGTTTTCAACCAATAAGGTTTTTAATCCATATTCAACATTATTATTTGCCATTGCCCTGAGGACATAAGCATCTTTATTACCGGCATAGGTTCCATAATAGTTGAATGCAAATACAAAAGGCGGATTTTCTTTCTGAATTAATTCATTAAACCTGGAATTAAGCATGTTGGTGTATAGCTGCCTTTTCATGGAGTTGATATAATAATCCATATTTTTATTGGCAGGTTCAACATAATTATGTTTAAATGAAATATCTACATTCGTATTTTGAGCTTCCTTATCGGTTGCAATGGCTATAAGAGGTTCTTTATTATCTGGTACATCGTATGTTGGGCGTGGTTTTGGATTTTTTTGAGCCGGAATATCTGAAAAAGTCTTTTTAATTTTTGCTTCAATCTGGTCTACATCAATATCTCCAACTACAATTATTGCTTGCAGGTCGGTTCTGTACCAGTCTTTGTAAAACTGGCGTAAAGTATCGTAAGGACAATAATCAATAACATCAGTTGTGCCAATAATATCACGTATAGCATATTTCGACCCTTTATAGATAATAGGGCTTATCATATTGCTTAATCTTTCGTCGGCATTTTTTCCGGTTCTCCATTCTTCGTGTATTACACCACGTTCAGCATCAATTTCTTCATCCGTAAAAAGAACGTTATGCGACCAGTCTTTTAAGGTAAGTAAGGCTGTATCGATAATTCCTTCGCGGGTAACAGGTGTTTGCATTAACATATATGCTGTTGCATCTAAACCGGTTCCTGCGTTTATATTTCGTCCAAACTGCATCCCAATAGTCTGGAAATAATTTAATATCCCTTTACCCGGAAAATTTTTAGTCCCATTAAAACACATATGTTCTGTAAAGTGAGCCAGTCCATTTTGTGCATCGGTTTCAAGTATAGCACCTACATTGTTTACTAAGTGAAATTCAGCACGGTTTTCAGGCTTCTGATTGTGTTTAATATAATAGGTCAAGCCATTTTCCAATTTCCCGTATCGCACGGTTGGGTCAAGAGGTACATTTTGCTTTGATGGATCATCAGCAAACAGCAAGGTTGGGATTATAGCAAAAATTGCTATAAATAACTTTAAAAAGTCATTTTTTGATTTTTTCATTTTAGTAAGTTACTTTTTGGTTAATAAATAAATTTACATAACGAGCAACTTTAGCATAAATTATACCATATGACGTAATTTTTTGTATTACAGTTGGTAGGTAAAATAAAAGTTTATTGTTTTTCAATAAAAAATGTACGTTTTTGCAACAAAAGTGTACGATTTCAAACAATATCAGTTTAAATGACTTTAATTTTGATAATAGAAAGTAAAATATAACATATTGAATATGTAGAGAAATTTATTCAATCCATAAAGTTCAAAATTTATTATTCCTGATTGGATGGATGGTTTTTATTAATCCAATATTTTTTTAAGTGTAAAACTATAATACAAAAACTTACCGTTTTTAAACGACTCGTATCGTTCGGTGCCTTTCGTGCCGGCAAATTGTTTGAATGCCTTCCTGAAAAATCCAGGAACTTTTTTATCAATAAGTTCTTCTCTGCGTTCATGGTCGTGATTTAAAGCAGCCACAACATTTTCGGTAATATCGTTTTTATGTTCTATAACAAACCCTGCCATCCTTAGCTGATGCTTAATGGTTTCCAGTTTTCCGGGTTCTATCATATCGGCAAAGCAGAAAGTTCCGTTGTTTCTTAATACCCTGTATGTTTCATTAAAAAATTGCTGAATATCGCTATAACAGCGGGCCGACTCTACATTTACAACCACATCAAACGAATCGTTTTTAAAGGGCAGGTTAGTTGCTGAACCTTGCACAAACGATAATCCCGGCTCATTGTAATATAAATTGCAAAATTTTATAATACTTTTCGAAATGTCTAAAGCAGTATACGATTTAGGATTATAATACCTCGATAAATAATGAGCTCCACCACCACGGCCCGAACCAACCTCCAAAACATCTTTATAGTATAATTCCGTTTTTTCTACAACATGGTCGTATAGTTGTATACAATACCTGTTTTTTTCATCGTCGTTTAGTAAACTAATAGGATTTTCACCATTTATGCTTTGGTATCCGTAATTCATAAAATTGGCAGAAATATCCTTATCAAAGCGGATTAATAGTTTGTGCCATATTTTCCACATGGGTTGCCTCATTACAACCGGAAACTCGCAATAGTTTTCTACAAATGCATCCATAACTTACATATTGTTTTATTTATCAGCAATTATAAATTGCAGAAAACATATAACGAAATTAAAGGGTTGTAGGGCATTTATACGGGATATATTGCACAAGTGTGGGGTAAAAATTACTTATTTTGGGGTGAGTGGCACTTTAAATTTTACAGTTTTATTTTAATGTGTTTCCTTATTAATATCTACTTTTCCAACGATTTACCTACGGCTTGGGTGTAAACAACCTTTTCATGTTTCGGTAAATTCATAATTTCTTGTAGTTTTTCGCGGTTTACAAGTCCGATAATTGCTGTGTTAAGGTTTGCTGAAGCACAGTACAGATAAACATTCTGGCTGATAAAGCCTGTTTCTGTGCCAGAAACAAACCACTTACGGCCTTCATCTTTTTTGGAGAGATAAGTCTTCATTTTAGAGTAATCAGATACATAAATCAATCCCAGTGGAGCAGAATGCATCATTTTTTGGCTGCCAATATGCCTGCGTATGTCGGCTTTCGAAAGATGTAGCAGGGCATGTTCCGTTTCATTGTATAAAAAGAGCCCGTTTTCGAGAGCAAGGTAAACTTTTATGGCTTGTGAATTGGTTGCCGAAGGCGCGGTTCTTTTGCTTTTTAATTTATTGGTTTTTTCTTTGGTAATTCCACATGCAGCCCATAAAAGATTAGAAAGTTCCTGGTTAGAAAGGGGAGAGTCTTTCCATTTTCTTTTTGTCCGCCTTTGTTCTAATGCTCTCATTAACGGGAATGCTAAATCTTTTTGCGGAGGAGGGAGTTGAATTAACGATGTCATAAAATTTCAATTATTAGTTTCTAATATTCAAATCAAAAGTATATTGTTTTAAAAGGTTATTTGATATAAGAAACAAACAATTTTTAAAAGAATTTTAAATTGAATAATGACCGGTTAGCAAAAAAATCCTCAAAATGAAATTTATCCTATCATTTTGAGGAGTTATGTGTTATATCAGTTAAATAATCCTATAAAACTTGTGATGCTTTGTCTTCATCTAAAATGCTTTACTATTTACTTGTGGATTTTAGTAAAGCGCTTCCGGTTGGTGAATAATCGGAATGCAGGTTTATTTTTAGGTTTTGGTTATCCAAGGCAACAACTTCCCATTTAAAGTCGAATAAATAGTCGGAATTGTAAATGTGCTGCCAGTCAAATGTTCCAAACTCTACGGTATTGCCATGTATATAATATTTTCTGCAGGTTGTATCGGTTTTTACATATTCGTTTATACCATCTGGCGATTCCTGGTAGTATAGCCGGATTGAAATAACCGAGTCGGAGCTTTCGAACGAGTAAATAATGGTATCATTTAATACGTAATGGTTATTTTCAAACTCAGGAATAACCGAAAACTCAAAATAATAATCCATTAATTTCGACATATCGGTTTTTTCTTCTTCATCACAAGAAATTAGCGTAAGAGCGGTTAAAATAATCAGAGTGTTTTTAAGTATTTTCATTTGGTTAGTTTTTATAGGTTCACTTTAAAATACCTTTTGTAAATAGAAATTATTCCGTAATTTCAATATAATTTAATTCAGGGTCTAAAACCACACTCTCAAAAAAACCATCGCCCGTAAAGCGTGGTTCACTTACAATTTTATAATTATCATTTCGCAGGCGTTCAGTAATTTCAGTAACCTTTTCTGTACTACCCACAGAAATTGCCAAATGAGCCAAACCATTTATTAATCCTTTAGTCTCTGATGGTTCAGTTATATCGGGCCGATGCATTATTTCAATTTTTGCACCATCGTTAAATGATAGGAAATACGAGCTGAAGTTTTTTATTTTGTTCTCGTATTTAGTATTGCAACTTACATGAAAGTATTTTATATAAAACTCTTTCATCTTCTCTAAATCGTTTACCCAAATGGCAATGTGCCCTATTTTCATTTTCCTGGATTGTTTTGTTTACAAATAAGCACACGAATTTATTAAAGTTTATTCTTAAATTGGTATTAATTGGAAAATGATTCGGATATCATCAGAATAAAATTAAAACCAATCATTTTGCGAAGTAATTTTTAATAATTGTTTATATGAGGTATTTATGTTATTATGTTGCACTTATCCTTTTCTTCTGATGAATACAGTGTGTTACTGGATTTTTTCAACTCTTCAAATATTTTTTTTATGATTTGAACACTAATTGTCGAATTAATTATCCATCCTGCTGCGGCTTTAGCTGTGGAAAAAAAATTCGCATTAACCAAAGTATCATCTATTCCATTTGAAAAAAGAGTTGTAAATACTACATGCTGTGGTTTTTTTGTTAAAAAAGCTAACTTTCTGTTCCCTTTTATGGGAGAGTATGTTTTATAAAAATCGACTAATTTATTGATGTCATCATAATTAAATATGATATTTATATCTCTAATATCAATAATAACATCATAATCAGGATTATACTCATTGTCGGAGCTAATTACTTCTTTTGAACGGATAAAATCTTCTATTACAATTTCACCTGAATGATATTCAAAAATCATCCTTTCTTTAGGAAAAATCCTATAAGAACCATATTTAGGCATAAACTAATTTTCATATTCAGCTATATATTTAGACGGTATGGAGTATAAAAGTGACAGTAATTATTCGTATTTTATTTTTGGAAATGTTCCATATCAAATCATATAAGCTGCTGTAAATAATAAGAAATATGTTGTAACGCTGCTTGCTTTACCGTTCATCGCTGAACAATATCTATTGCATTTATATGAGGCAACAAAGAACTAAAATTATATATTACTCAAATTGCATACAATCCCGATAGCTTCTAATATCCGTAAGTTAGATTCGGAATTTTTTGTAACACAAAGTTCCTCAAAGTCCCGATAATTATCGGGATACGCCAAGTTCCACAAAGAAATACCTCACCTAACCTGGTGCAACTTCGTGTTTTAACTTAGTGATACCTTGTAAAACTCTTAAAAGACTTGGGGATTTTAGGAGCTATCGGGAGGATTATAAACTTTTTGGTAAGTCTTACTTACCAACGTATTTGCAAAAGCGTAGGATTATGTTTGAAGAAATAGATAAAAAGTTTTACATTCACTTTTCAAATCCTAAAAACAAACCTGATAAACTCTAATTATGAAACAACTAATTTTCTTGTTAAGTCTTCTTTTTTTAACTTATGAGTCATATTCACAAGATTTTGATGTAAACAAATTAGATAGTTTAATTTCTAAAATTGAAAAATTTGATAAAGGAATGGGATGTTTATCTATTTTTCATAATGGTAAGGAAATTTACCATAGAGCTTATGGTTTTGAAAATATTGAAAAAGGGATTCACGCAACCGAAAAAACGAAATACTGTATTGGCTCAATAACGAAAACTTTCACGGCTGTAATAATAATGCAATTAATTGAAGAAAATAAATTAAGCCTTGATACTAAACTGTCTAATTTCTTTCCTGAAATTCCAAATTCTGAAGCTATTAGTATTGAACAGCTTTTAAGACATAGAAGCGGACTATTTAATTACACAAATTCACCTGATTTTCATAGTTGGAACGATACAATAAGAACAAAATCAGAGATTTTAGAAAAATTTATAAAAAATGGTAATGTCTTTAAACCAAATGAAAAGTCTCAATATTGTAATACGAATTATGTTTTACTGTCCTTTATAGCGCAACAGATTGAAAAAAAGGATTATTCAGAAATACTTGCTGAGAGAATTACAAAACCTTTAAAATTAAACTCAACATACTTTGGAAATAATCCAGAAACAGAAAACAATGAAGCTTTGCCACATTTCAAGTATGAAACATGGGAAATGCGTTCCAATTCGAATTTAATAATCTATGATGGTGCTGGTGCAATTGTGTCTAATCCTACCGAATTAAATATATTCTTTAATGCATTATTTAAAGGAGAGTTAGTGTCAGACAAATCATTAAATAAAATGATAACTATTATTGATGATTATGGTATAGGAATGTACGAAATGCCTTTTTATGAAAGAACATCTATAGGACATGCTGGAGATGTTAACGGTTTTCAATCTGTTTCCGAATATTTTCCAGAAGACAGTATGATTTTTTCATTTATTAGTAATGGAACAGGAATGGATAGAAATGAATTATTAACTGGTGTACTAAGTATATATTTTGGGAAAGAATATGACATTCCAGAGTTTTCTACATACAAAGTCAATAGTGATGATTTAAATCAATACGTTGGAACATATAGTAGTCCTGATTCACCTTTTAAATTAACAATATCAAAAGATAGAAATATTTTGCTTTGTCAAGCTACTGGACAGGGAGCTTTCCCACTGGAAGCTTTTGATAAAAATAAATTTAGGTTTACTCAAGCGGCTCTGGAGATTGAGTTTTTTCCAGATGAAGAAAAACTAATATTAATTCAAGGAGGAGAAGAAGTATTTTCTAAAGAAAAGTAGTTTCGTTCTTTAGACTTAAAGCTTTTTTGGGATGCAAAAGTGCTTTAATTAAACACAAATGCAGCTAAAAGCTGCAAAAAGCAGGCCGGAAAACAAATTTATTTTAAAAGTTCAAGTATGATAATTGTTTAAAATTGTGTATGCAGTTATATGGCAGAGTTTTGTTTAGGCCTGTTTCTTTTCTGAATTTTATCTAAAAAAAGGTAATTATAGGTTTTATTATTCATAACACTTATTGTATTCATAATCGAAAAAAACACAATGAAAATAACTCCTGCATAAAATGCATACAGCATCCCAAGCATATAGTATTGAATAAACCCAACCAGAAACACAAACCACATAAAAATTTGAAAACTTATTACAACTTTAAAGTGTTCAGTAATGTTTGTAACCTTATCCTTATTAAAATTCCAGAGTAAAATAGCCGGAATTAAAATTGGGATTAAGCTGGTTAAATGGATTAAACCTAATAAAATATCATCTTTCATGTTCTTTTCTTTACTCTCATAAGTATCATCTTCAACGAATAAACTAAAATCAACATCTAATGCTTTGGCTATCATTTGAAGTGAATAAGCACGTGCATCTACTACACCCGATTCAATACGTTGAATAGTTCTTGTGCTTAATTCAGTTTTTTCAGCTAATTCTTCCTGGGTTAATCCTTTTTTAATCCTTAATTCTTTAATAACTAGTCCTATTTTCATCTTTTTTTTATTTCAAATTTCAGTATAATTTTGGTTACAATCCAACTACAAAAAAACGACATTTACACGACATTCCATGCCAAAGTTATTATTATATGCCTTATTTGTAGGGTTTGGATGTTTGGTGCTGTGCGGGATTGCCAGGCGGTTTGCTATCAGTTTACATCATTTTTTTTGAGTTTCAAAAACTCTATAAGCTCTTAAGTATGCACTATAACAACCACATGTTGCTACTGGGTGTTCATTTTGCCTGTTTGAGCCTTTTCCTGTTTTCAACTTCTTTTTTCAAAGCAATATTCATTTCTTGATAACCCAATTCGGTTTTCTTTATCATACCATTCATAAATAAAACAATTGGCCCAATAAACCTTTCAATTTGCCTGAACCTGGTTATGCCATCCGTTAAAGGTTCAAGTATAAAAGCATGATCGCCACGATATAATATCTTTAAGAAACTTCCACCCCAAAGGATTTTTTGATTAGGTATTACTTCAAAAACTTCTGGTTTAAATATCATTGGCTTCATATCCGGTGGAGCCACTTTTATTCTCAGGAATTCTCCCACTTTAAGATTACCTTCAACCATCGGGATAAAAGGATTCCATATTTTCCAGGAATCAAAGTCTAAAAGAATATTCCAGATTTCTTCTGGTGTTGCTTCAATGTCAATCCATTCGTCTATAAATCGTTTCATTGCCTTTTGTTTTATTCTAATTTACCTCAAAGTTATATTCTGTTTTACACCTGTAGGCAACAGACTGGGTTGCTGCTGCGTTTCATTTTCCACCGCTAACCAAAGTTATAGATAACTAAAATTGTCAAAAAACCACCAACTAAGCAAACTTGGCGTAGCGTTCTCTTGAGCGTTAGCGAAAAACCAAGCGATCACACGACCAAAGGGAGTAAAATCCTGCTTAAGTTTGGTGTCGTTTTAGGCACTGTATTCTATTACATTTCAATAATTTCAGCAATTTTCCAAATGAGAATATTACTTTCAGGAGTTGCTACAGCTAAAAATTGTCCATCCGGACTTATCCTACAACTACTAATTTCTGGTTTAGGATTAGTATATTTCCAGATTTCTTCTCCTGTGTCAAATTTCCAGATTCTTACCGTGTGGTCTTCAGCACAAGTAATCATATATTTCATATCAGCTGACATTTGAACACTTTGAAGAACTGGTTGAACAGGAATTTTTCGAATTATTTTCCCAGTCTCTACGCTCCAAATAATAATCTCTGAGTTTCCTGCTGTTAAAAGTTTCTCATTATTGTCAAAAAGTAAAAATGCTCCGTTAAAACCATCTTTGTCTTTAATTATTCGAATTGGTTTAAACGTTTCTGTTTCCCAAATTATTATTTCACTTCTAAAAGCACCACTAACCAAATACTTACCATCTTCACTGAACTTAACTCCAAGAACCCAGCTATTATGAAGGTTTAATATGTCAATTATCCTTAAACTTTTCAAATTGTAAATTCTTATTAAATGGTCAGCAGAACCAAAAGCAAGAATCTGATGGTTTGGACTAAAACTAACGCTATATGCTGAATTGGGAATTTTATGGTTTAGTTCAGGAATTTCTCCTTTAACAATTATATCATGAGGTTCAATTTTAATTCTTTTTACTATTTCTCCTGTATTAAAATTCCAAACAATTACACTTCTATCCATTGAAGCACTTGCTATCAAACTATTATTAGAATTTATAGTACAACCCCAAACATTATCTTTATGACCAGTCAGAACCCTAATGGAATCAAATGTATCCATATTCCAAACTCTTACCGTATTATCCCAACTCGAACTGATAAGATATTTGCTATCATTACTAAAAGAAAGATTATTAACCTTATGTTTATGTCCTTTCAGAATTTTATAAGGTTTTTGTCCCAAACAGAAAAAAGGTAAAAGAATTAAAATTATAATTGTTGCTTTCCTTTTCATATCAATCGTGGCCTACAAATAAAAATCTTCTGGCTAACGTGCCTGACGCAAGCTTTGGCGGGTTTTCCGCCCTGTTTCATTGTCTGCCGTTACCGAAAGTTAAAGATAACTAAAATTGTCAAAATACTACTACACCCCGCAAGCGATAATACTTGCTGTTAGGTATAGTAAGCTCAAAGAAATTTCAATTTTTTAGGGTCTTGTCTTGTATCGTACAATCTTAAAATTTCAATTCGCTTTTCAATTTCTCTATAAAACAAAGTATTCTGCTTTGTCAAGACACACTTACGCACTTTTAGTTTCTTATTGATTATAGGATATTGATTTGGAACTTTAGCTATTTGACTTGTAACAAGCTCAATCTTGTTGAGAAAACGAATTATTACTCTTTGATTCCAATTTTCAGAAAGATACTCAAAATATTTCCTAAATCTTTTTCAGCTAATGGAGACCAAATTATTTCTCTATGCATTGTACTTATTCTTGTATTTTTTCATTACTTCATCATGAGCAATTCCTTGATTATTCTCAAGTTGTTCAATGCCATCAACAATTCCTTTTTGTTGCTCAGCTGTCAACTTACTCCATTCGTCTAGGTCGTCTTTACTATTGATATAATTTAATAAAACTCCATAAGCTTCTTCTAAATTGTCTTTATCAAGACCGTCTATTTGCCTAAAAAATTTCAATTTCAATTCTGCTATATTCATAATTATACCTATTTTTTTCAAAGATAAAGTAAACCCTAAATATTAACAATTAAATTATCCATTTGTTGCTGAAAGAGCTTATTATACCTAACGTGTTGCGCTTTTATAATGTGCGGGTTTTTTGCCCTGCTTTCCTATCCGCCATTAATAATGTTTAAAAATCATTATTGTCTGGTAAAATTTTTGTTCTTCTATGAATTAAAAATTACGCTACTCTGTAGCTTAATTGCTGGAATCTAAATGGCTTATTTACAAATATTTCACCGCTAAGCGGCTAGTAATTAGCAGCAGAGCTGCGGCATATTTATAGCAAATACAAACACCCACAAAAGTAAGCTCCAGCGGAGCGGAATCTCATTGAAAGTCTTTGGAATAAACCACCTCAGTGGTTAAAATTTATTTTTGTCGGACAGTAGTGTTTAAAAATAGTAAAAATGTTCGAAAACCACTTCACCCCGCATAAAATTTGAGGCGCTGTTATAAACTGGCTGCAAATAATATTGTCATAAAGTCATTTGTATATTTTAATTTCAGCAGCTATCATGGCATTACCCGTATATTGATCTTTTCGTTGTGGTAGTATTTGTATCCACTTTTTATCATCGAAATCGTATTTCCAAGTATAACCTTGATTTTCTTTTTCCCCATTCAGACCTAAGTTCAGTTTATCTCCACCTACCAAAAAACTACTTTTTTTATATTGATCAATTGCAAACGTATCCTTTAAAAATTCCAGCGAAACAAAAAAACCGTTTTTGGGAAAGTCAATGTTATATTTTTCAATATCTAATGCTAACCAAGTATTTCCTTTTTCTGCATTTGTCACTATTGATTCTGGTATTAATTCTTCTTGCGGTGGTGTATCTTTATTTATTGCTGAATATAAATGAATCCTAAATTTATCCGTTGGCCTTCCTTGTTTATGGATAAAGTAGAATAATTTCTGAATTTTTCCATTTTCATTCTTTGAATTATCAATAAAAATTGCTACTTGATGTCCAGAAATCCCAGTTGTTCCATAAACTCCGCGGGCTTCTTTTTTATAGAATCCTTTTTTTACAATTTTTGTCCCAATCTTTTGAGCGTAGACCATAACTTCATTTATTTCATATTCTTTCCTTTTTAACTTCATGTTATACGCATTCGATGATATAAAGTCTTTTACCGAAAGCTTTGATGTTTCATATCCTAAACACTTGAAATAAATAGAATCACAATCATTTATTAGGTTCGAATTAAAATAATACTGACCTTTCTCTCCAGTTATACAGCCAAATTTTTCAGTATATATTTCTGCATATGGTATTGGTTCATTTCTTTCGCTATCAACGACAACTCCTTTTATTGTCTGCGAAGACGAATAAATTGGTACAGAGAAAAAGAAAACTATAAACAAATTCTTGAGTTTCATTTTAAACATTTTAGGTCAATAAATTAGAGTCTAAACGAAAAGATAGTCAAATTATTTTTAAGGTATTATCAAAGAGAAGATTTTATTTTTCGCGCATTATTTGTAACTCCCCAACAGATTACACACCGATTATTTTTCGTCCATTTTTTCCTTAACCTTTAAAAGGTAATGCCTCGAAACCGGAATTTCTTCGGTGTTGGTTAGTATAAGCTGGTGGCCGTTATAGTTTCGTATTAATTTGGTAACATGGTTTAAATTTACCATAAAAGTGCGGTGGCAACGAATATAATTGGGGTGTTTTACCAGCTGTGTTTCAATGTTTTTTAAGGTATTACGTAAAAGTTTTTTCTGAAAATTGCCATTTTCCTTAAAATGTATTTCAACATAGTTGTCAGCAGCTTTTATGGTGTAAATGCTTTGGTTATTCAGTTTAACTTTTTCAGCATTGTTTTCTGAGTATAGTTCTATAATATTACTAGTATCTGTTGTTTCAATGTGGGCTGGTTTAATTTCATTTAACTTATTCTTTAGCAAATCGATGTGGTGCCTCTGGAAGCGGATAATAAAAACCAAACGGATAATAATAATTAATGATAGAACAATTAAAACAATCTGGAAAACAATATAAAATGATAATTTTGTTCCGCCTACATATCTTAAATAGAAAGTAAAAGCAACCGAATTTAAAGCTAGCATTAATGCATTAAGCAAAAAGGGAGGGCCTACTTCCCACCAACCAATTTTTAGTGTTTTTGGAAATATGGCTGGCAATGCTATTAAAATCAAATTATTAAGAATAAAAATAATACCTGCAAACCCCGAAAAGAAAATAATCAGGTTATTTACATTTTCGTAGGTAACATTAAAAGGTTGAAAAAATAAAATAAACAGGAAAACACCAATGCTGGTATTAAAGTTTAGTTTCAAATTATATTTAAGCTGAATGTTTAACATAGGTATTAGCACCGGTTAAAATGAATATTCGTGTTGTGAAGATACAATTATTTGCATATACATCAAATTAAAATGTAAAACCAAAATAAAAGACATTTTTATCTTTTATTGTAAACAAAATATCTATTTTTGCGTTTTAATTAATGAAATGGTAAGGTTAATAAGTATCATATTATCGATTCTGTATTTTTCCCTTTCTACGGGAACAATAGTTGCTATGCATTATTGTGGTGATAAGCTGCAAAGCGTTCAACTTAATTCGGTACCCAAAAGTTGTTGTGGCGGCGAAAATGGAATTAATCACAGCTGTTGCGAAAATAGCTTTATTGTAATGGATATTGAAATCGACCAGAAGATATCAGCAACTGATAACTTATTGCCATCACTTAATTTTGTTATTTCTTATTTTAAAATATTCCATAATGTAATTCTTAAAGAGGTAAATCAAAATACATGGCTTTACAGCGATTTTATTCCTCCACCTCCAAAAGAGCCTCTTTGGATTATGAAATGTTCACTTACTTACTATGGATAATTTAAAAGTTTTAATACGAAAAACGTACTAAAATACTTATTTATAAACTTTTAAATTATAAAATCATGAAATCAGTTATTAAATCAATCATAGTTTTAACAGCATTTTTATTTGTACATTTTAATGTACCGGCACAAGAAAAAACTTCAAAAATCGATACCGTAAAGTTCGAAGTAAAAGGCTTATGTGGCATGTGTAAGGACAGAATCGAGAATGCCTCTTTATTGCGCGGTGTAAAATGGGTTGAGTGGGATAAAGCTACCGACACCTTAACGGTGATTTACCGTAAAGATAAGTTGGATATAATGGATGTGCATAAATCCATTGCCAATGCCGGGCATACTACCGATAAAGTAGAATGTAACATGGAAGCATACAAAAAATTACCTGCCTGCTGCGCTTATATGGGTGACGCAAAGAAGCATTAAAAATGTACAGGTATTTTTTATTGGTTTTGCTAAGCATTTCAATTACACACGCTTTAGCGCAGCAAAGCATATCGTATGTTAAAGGTAATGTTTACGAGCAAACCGAAACAGGCCCGTTGCCCATAATTGGTGCAAATGTTTATTGGAACAACACTACAGTTGGGACAACTACCGATGCAAATGGTAATTTTAAGTTAAGCCGTTTAAAAACTAGTAATCTACTTATTATTAGTTTTGTAGGATACAAAACAGATTCGGTTATTGTTAAAGATAAGGATTTTGTATCTGTTCAGTTAAAAAGTAATCTTGAAATTGATGAGGTTGTAGTTAGCTACCGTCGGAAGTCAACCGAAGTAAGCCTTTTGGAACCTCTGAATACAAAGGTTGTTAACGAAAAAGAGTTGTTAAAAGCAGCCTGTTGTAACCTGAGCGAAAGTTTCGAAACCAATCCTTCGGTTGATGTTTCGTTTACCGATGCTGTAACCGGTACAAGGCAAATACAAATGCTGGGGCTTGCAGGCCCGTACACTCAGATTACACGCGAGAACATGCCTGATATCCGAGGGTTATCATCTATTTATGGTTTAACCTATATTCCGGGAACCTGGATCGAAAGTATTCATTTAAATAAAGGTACAGGCTCGGTGGTAAACGGTTTTGAAAGCATTGCAGGGCAAATTGATGTTAATTTGCGTAATCCTGCAAGTATGGATAAGTTTTATTTTAATTTGTATGGAAGCCAGAAAGGGCGGATTGAGCTTAATGCAAATCTGCAGGCCGATGTAGGTAAGAAATGGGGGACAGCGCTGTTGTTGCATGGAATGAATAATTCGTTTAAACAGGATCATAATCACGATAATTTCCTCGACCATCCCATTGGTGAGCAGTATGTAATTCTAAACCGATGGGAATTATACAACGATAAAGGCTTGCATTTCCAGCTTGGGGTTAAAGGTACTTATATCGATAAACTGGGTGGCGAAAAGGATTTTAATCCTGATACTGATAAAGGCACAACAAATGCCTGGGGTATGAATATACAAACAGAGCGCTACGAAGCCTGGTCGAAACTGGGAAAAGTAAATGTCGATAAACCATGGCAAAGTATTGGTTTTCAGGTATCGGGTGCATATCACGACCAGAAATCTTACTTCGGATTAAACAGGTACGATGCATCGCAGGCGAGTTTATATTCAAATCTTATTTTTCAGTCGATTATTGATAACACAAACCATAAATTTAAAACAGGTTTAAGTTTTCAGTACGATGATTATAAGGAAATATTAAATACCGATAATTACGGCCGGATGGAATATGTTCCCGGAGTATTTTTCGAATATACGTATAGCCATCTAGAAAAATTTAATGCCGTTATTGGTTTGCGGGGCGATTATCATAACCATTATGGTTTGTTTTTTACTCCTCGTGCCCATTTAAGATATTCGTTAACCGATAAAACTACCATTCGTGCATCGGGTGGGCGAGGGCAACGTTCGGCAAATATATTATCCGAAAATACCGGTTTATTCGCCAGCTCGCGCCAGTTTATTATTCAGGGTGATGGAAGCGGTAAACCTTATGGGCTTGATGCTGAAATAGCCTGGAACTATGGGGTAAATTTAACTCAGAAATTTACGCTCGATTATCGGGATGGTTTTATAAGCCTTGATTTTTACCGCACCGATTTTCAAAACCAGATTGTTGTCGATTTGGAGCAAAATCCACAGCAGGCTGTATTTTATAACCTGAATGGGAAATCATATTCAAATAGTTTTCAGGCGCAGGTTGATTATGAATTGGTAAAACGGCTCGATGTGCGAATTGCATACCGCTGGTACGATGTAAAAACCACATATGGTGTCAATTTGTTAGATAAGGCTTTGATTTCGAATCACAGGGCATTTATTAACCTGGCATACGAAACCATGAAACACTGGAAATTTGATTACACCATTAACTGGCAAGGGAAAAAACGTATTCCGGATTTATCCTCAAATCCTACAGAATATCAGATGGATAGTTATTCGCCGGCCTTTTATATTATGAATGCACAGATAAGTAAAAGCTGGCAACAAAAGTTTGATGTTTATGTGGGAGTAGAAAATTTACTGAATTTTAAACAGGATAATCCTATTTTAGCCAGTAGCGAACCTTTTAGCCCTTATTTCGATAGTTCGCTTATTTGGGGGCCTGTTAGTGGTACAAATGTGTATTTCGGAATCAGGTATAAAATCAAGTAGAATCAAATGACAATGGTTAATAAGAAAGAGGCTTTTATATAGCCTCTTTTTTCTCATATACAAAATGTTACCTTGAAGTAGTAATATAAATTTTACTAAAAAATAATAAACTGGTTATCCTTTACTTTGTGTAACTCTATACCTTCTTTGTGAAACTCTGTGTAATAAAAATAATGTGTAATTTTCCACAAAGTAGAGCAAGGGTTTACGCGAGGGTTCAATACATGCCCTTTTTTTATTTACATTATATTACTTCGATGTATAGTAAGTTTTACTGATGGATTCGTTACGCAATATTTTGGGGTATAAATCATTTTTTACCCATTCAAACTCGGGTTCCTGGGTTAAAACTTTTTCCAGGACCTTTTTAGCTTCGGTGCTATCCCCTTTTTTATCCAGCGAAATAGCAAGCCAAACCATGGTATTTATATATTGCCAGTTGTTTTTTTTCTGGTTGGTAAGCTCAAATATGCGTAATGCATACTGATAATACTGTATAGCTTCGTCAATATCGCCACCTAAAAGGGAAGGAGTATGGTACTTGTAATTTGCCATTTCCACTATAACCGAAGCACTAATAGCATCGTATGATGTTGCTTTGTTTAAATAACCTTTGCCTTTTGGCCCATTTATAATAACATAGTTTGGGTACAGAATAATTTTAAAACCATAAATCCCGGCTTTTAAGCCATGTACGTCAGACCAATCGTTATTATAGCTTAGCAATGTTTCAATGTTTTTTTCCGATTTGGGTAAAATATTTTTGGCTTCTTCAAATTTTCCACGGTCAATTAAAAAGCCCATAAATCCGTATTGGCTTTTCGTAAGCTCAAAAAGAGTAAAAATGTTTTCAGTTTTTATATATGATTTTTCAAGATCATTCATTACCTCAGTCCATAACCTGGTATCATTGTGTATGTAGGCTTCGTAAAGCATTTCTTTAGCTTTTGCTAAATCGGCAGAACGAACTGTAACTATTGATAAGCATAGTATGGTTAAAATTGTAATTAGCTTTTTCATGGCGTATTGTGTTTAGTTTATTTTTAAACAAGCCAAAAGCTAAAATGTTTAACAAAAAATATAAAAAATTAAACAAAATAATTATAAATAAAACTATTTTTAAATTGATATTATAAATCAGAAGTAATTTCAGGATAGTATAGAAAAGAAAATTATTTTTACGATTGTCCGCTTTTATTCATAATTGTTGTTAATGATTTTATTCGCTTTGCTCATAAAATAAATGTTCTTCATTTGCCCCGTCCCTAAAGGGTGTGAAGAAAATCAATTTGCACCCTTTAGGGATTTGGGGCAAACAAATTGATTTTACTCGCTTCGCTCATGAGATAAATGTTCAATTTTTTTACATAATATTTATGACATAAAACGGACAATCAATTATTTTTCCATGGGTAATGAAAAGTAGATGATAGTTCCTTCACCTTCTTTAGTATGTAGCCATATTTTTCCGCTATTTTTCTGAATTAATTCTTTACATAAGATTAATCCAAGTCCGGTCCCTTTTTCTTTGTTAGTGCCATAGGTTGAAAAAGCAGTTTCAATTTTAAAAAGTTTATCGATATTTTCTTCAGGAATACCAAGCCCAGTGTCTTGAATAGCAATAATTGCATCTTTTTCTTTTAGGTGGGCATTTATTTTTACTGTGCTTTCGGGATGGGAAAACTTGATAGCGTTTGAAAGTATATTCCTGATAATTGTAATAACAGAATTCGAATTAACATTAACCTGCAACTTTTTGCTTATTTCAACTTCAATTTTAATGTTTTTCTCTTTTGCTTTCTGAATTAACTGGTCAATGGCTACCTGGGCTAATTCAATTAGGTTTACTTTTTGAGCAGAAAAATCTACAGTATTCATCTGTATCCTCGACCATAGCAATAAATCTTCCAACAAATTGTTGGTTTTGTTTGATAAGCCAATAAGGATATTCAGGTAATCCAGTTTTTCTTCGTTGCCTATTTCATTAAAATTATCCTTAAACAGTTGTAGTAGCTGTAAAAAGCTGCCTAAAGGGCCTTTCAGGTCGTGTGCAATAATAGAGAAAAACATATTTTTAGTCGCATTGGCTTCTTTTAACTCTTTTTCCGATATAATAAGAGCATCTTCAGTTGCTTTTCGGGCAGTAATATCTTCTTTAACTGCAACGTATTTAATAATTTTTCCATTATCGTCGATAATAGGAGATATGGAAGCTAATTCCCAGTACATTGAACCATCTTTGCGTTTGTTTAGGAATTCACCTCTCCATGTTTTCCCTGCACTAATCATTTCCCACATATCTTTATAATCTTCCGATTTAGTGTGTTCCGTTTTTAAAATGTTTGGATTTTTACCTACGGCTTCTTCGTAAGTATATCCTGTAACATCGGTAAATTTAGGGTTTACATATTCAATGTTGCCTTTTAAATCAGTAATTACAATAGATACCGGGCTTTGCTTTATGGCTGCCATCAACTGCAGAATTTCACGTTCTGCTTTTTTTTGTGCTGTTATATCCTCAAGTACTCCATCAAAATACCTAATATTTCCTTTTCTGTCACGAATAATATTTACAGTATCTTTTACAACAATTATTTTTCCGGTTTTTGTTTTTAAAAAAATCTCTTTTGTAGATGTCCTTGCTTTATTTTTATCAAATGTTTCTAATTCGGTTTCTCTTACATTTTTATCAGGATATAAGTCATTTACAGTAACATTATATATTTCTTCAGAGGTATATTCAAGCATATTTGCCAAAGCTGGATTTGCATACAATATTTTCCCATCTTTGGTTGTGCGGTATATTCCAATGGGTAATTGGTCAGTCAGGCTCCTTACTACATCTTTTTTACCTCTTAAATAGTCGATATATTTTAAGTGATTGGCCATGTTGGAATAGATTATTTTATTCATTTATACGTTATTACACATTTAACGTTTTTAAGTATATGTACAATAAAAGGGTATTCATCAAATATTAACTACTTTTTGCAATACATTAACATAAATATAGTGTTTATTTTCATAAAAGCAAGTTTTAATTACTAGTTCACAGCAGTGATGACAGGGAACTACTTCTTGCGAACCTGGTAAATATCAGTAGTTTTTCTTTTGCCTTTTAGTTTGGTATTTTCAATCATTTTAAAACTAAAACTTTTTTTATCTTTTATCTGATCGTATAAATCACCAGAAATTAAAAAGTTTTGTTTGTACTCATTGCACATAGATTCTATGCGAGCGGCAGTATTTATCGTATCGCCATTATACGAAATATCCCTTCGAATCTGGCCTACCTGCAACACCATAACTTTTCCCGAATGAGCCCCTGCTTTAAACGCAGGCACAAAATCATATTTTCGGTTATAATATCGCCTTCTTTTATGTATTACATGTGTGAATGCAAAAAATGCCTTTAATACATTATTTCTTTTTAACCCTTTTTTTAAACTCCACGAAATTATTGCCCCATCGCCTAAATATTGATAAATTTCACCATTATAATTATCAATAACCGATAAATCGTTAAATACATCCTGTACCAGATGGCTGAATTTTTTATGCCCCAAACGCTCTGCTGTTGTTGTTGATGATTTCATATCCAGAAACATGAAAATACGTTCCTGTTCGCGCGGTTTATTTAGCACACCTAAAATCCAATACCTGAAATTGCCTCTTCCTACTTTTTTAATCACTCCTTTTAAAAAGTTAATAAGAAACCCGAAAACATAGAAATAAACCAGGAAACGAATAAAATATATATTCATTTCAGGTAAAAGCTTTAAAATTTCTGTGTAATTTTTTTCTGTATAAATTGTAAGAGGAGATCGGGCTGCAAGTAAAATTAATATAAAAGCAGAACCAAAATATAAAATAGATTTAATAAAGAGAGTAAAACTTGTTGGAAAAAACCTCATTACACGATCAGTAAATATAATATCTATAAGAGCAAAAAGGACAGAAATGCAGGTGCTTAAGAAAAGTATTACCAGATAAATGTTTTGTACTCGTAATAAGTTTAGGTAAACTTTAAAAATTTGTTGTTCGCCGGTTAAAAACATATAAAACAAGAAACTGGCATACCAAAAAATTAAATGAAAAAGCAGGTTTCTAATTAATTTATGAAATCGAATAATAATTTTATCAGAAGAAAGCATAATATGTGTTTGGCGCAAATATAAGAATTACACTTTTTGATTTATATATAAAAACATTCAGGAATTAATGATATCTGATTTTATTTAATTCTCCAGTTTTCCCATATATCTTTAACATTTATACTAATTAGTGTTTGCGGGTTTTGTTCTTTTTGGTTGATTAAAGCAGATTTAATAGGTACTTGTTCGCTTAAATATTCCGAAAGCTCTTTGTATGTAATATCTCCTTTGGTTTCCTGTATTTTTTTTAATAAATAATACGTAAATATCCCATGGTTTTTTTCTTTGTACGATAAGGATGATTGCTCGCCACTGCTGGCAGTTAACACAACCATATTACCTGTTAAAATATTGTCTTTAGGTTTTACCTTTACTCCCCGGGCTGCAACTAATCCCTGGTTACGGCTACCTCCACTAAAGCAGGCATCTAATATTAAAGTAACTTTTTGCGATGGGTATTCACTTAAAACTGTGTATAAATCTGTTAGCTTAACAGCAAACTGCAAATCGGTTCCACTCACATCAACGGGTACAAGATACGGTTCATTTGTTTTTTCATCGGGGAAACCATGCCCGGCATAATAAAACAACACATCGGCTTTACCGTTTGAATTTTTTATGATTACCGAAAGTGTTTTAATGGCTCTCGACATTTCTACTGCTTTGGCATTTTCAAGGTAAATGATATTCTCATCAGGTATTCCTAGCGTATTTTTAACATACTCTTTAACTGTTTGAGCATCATTAGCTGCAAAATCAACATTCGATTCTGCATTTAGCCCTTGCTGATACGAGCTATAATCTTCGTTACCAATAATAAGAGCATATTTGTTTTCGTATTTTTTAGTTGATTCCGGAATATTTAAATCAATATCCGATTTAATATAAGCCTTTTTATCTTCAATCTGCCTATTCTCTAAAGCTATATTGCTTTTATTCAAGTTTTTATCATTACGGATTATTGGGTAGTTTCTATCCTCCTCCATTTTTGTATAATTATGAGGCCTGCTATCAATGTATTTATTAAATTCTTTTTGGCCTTTTTCATTAGGTACTAATTTCCAATTGGTAATATAGTAACTTTTACCGTTTTCTATTTCCAGATTTATTTTATACCCACCCATATCAATTTCTAATTTTCCTTCTGAATAAATTTTGTAAGAGAAAAATGTTCTGCTATCCATAGGCATAGTATGCACCTTCACATTATTAAAAAGTATATTATACTCCAAACCTAGAAAAGTTTGTGAACGATAAATATATATCATTGCAAAATCCTGGTTTTGAGCAAATATGCTTGTATTTACTACTATTAAAATCATTAATCCTATTAGTTTTGCTTTCATATAATTGAAATTATGATGTATTTATAATGGATTGTCTTTATACAAATTTATGATTTAAATAATTATGTTAATTGATTTATAATAAATTTATTTTAAGCACATTTCGTTGATAAGACTTTCTACAGTTTAAAAAAAAATGTCATCCTTAATTGGATAAGGATGACATTATATTATACCTATTAAAAAGTAATTTATTTTGTTAGCTTTTTATACTTAAATCGTTTAGGGGCATCTGTACCCAGGCGTTTTTTGCGGTTCTCTTCATATTCAGAGAATGAACCTTCGAAGAAATGTACATGCCCATCGCCTTCATAGGCTAAAATATGTGTTGCAATACGGTCTAAAAACCAACGGTCGTGACTAATAACCACTGCACATCCGGCAAAGCTTTCCAAGCCTTCTTCCAGTGCACGCAACGTATTAACGTCAATGTCGTTGGTAGGCTCGTCGAGTAACAGCACGTTTCCTTCTGCTTTTAATGCCAGAGCCAGATGCAAACGGTTTCTTTCTCCACCCGATAAAACCCCGCATTTCTTTTCCTGATCCGAACCGCTAAAATTAAATCTGGAAACATAAGCACGTGCATTCATGGTGCGATTGCCTAACTGTATATTTTCCAAGCCATCTGAAATAACTTCAAATACTGTTTTATTAGGATCAATTGCTTTATGAGTCTGGTCAACATAACTGATTTTCACTGTTTCGCCAATGGTTATATCACCTGTATCAGGTTTTTCCTGTTCCATAATCATCCGGAACAATGTAGTTTTACCAGCACCATTAGGTCCAATAACACCTATTATCCCTGCCGGAGGTAACATAAAACTTAAATCGTTTATTAATACTTTATCACCATAAGCTTTGGTAACGCCTTGCATTTCAATAACCTTATTGCCTAAACGTGGCCCATTAGGAATATATATTTCCAGACGTTCTTCTTTTTGCTTTACATCCTCATTAAGCATTTTATCATAAGCCGATAAACGGGCTTTTGATTTAGCATGCCTTGCTTTAGGTGCCATGCGCACCCATTCTAATTCTCTTTCAAGCGTTTTTCTTCTTTTCGAAACCGTTTTTTCTTCCATAGCCAAGCGGTTCGATTTTTGCTCTAACCACGAAGTATAGTTCCCTTTCCATGGAATACCTTCACCACGGTCTAATTCAAGAATCCACCCTGCAACATTATCCAAGAAGTAACGGTCGTGAGTAATGCAAATAACAGTTCCTTTGTATTGCTGTAAATGCTGTTCGAGCCAGTGCATACTTTCAGCATCCAGGTGGTTTGTAGGCTCATCCAGTAACAGAATATCAGGTTCTTGTAAAAGCAATCGGCATAATGCCACACGGCGGCGTTCACCACCCGAAAGTTCTTTTACAGGCTGGTCATCAGGCGGGCATTGTAATGCATCCATTGCACGATTCAGTTTAGTGTCAATATTCCATGCATCTAAGTGGTCAATTTTTTCTTGTAATTCAGCCTGCTCTGCCATTAACTTATCCATAGCATCCGGATTTTCATATATCTCCGGAAGTTCAAACTTTTTATTAACCTCCTCATACCTTTTTAACACATCAGCTACTTCGCTAACACCTTCCATTACTACTTCCTTCACGGTTTTCGATTCATCAAGTTTGGGTTCCTGTTCCAATAAACCAACCGAATAGCCTGGTGCAAAAACCAATTCGCCATTAAACGATTTATCAACACCGGCTATTATTCTTAAAAGAGTAGATTTACCACTTCCGTTTAAACCAATAATTCCAATTTTTGCTCCTAAAAAGAACGAAAGGCTTATGTCCTTAATAACCGTTTTATTAGGTGGGTAAGTTTTACTTACCTTATACATCGAAAAAATAATCTTTTTATCGTCTGACATACTATAGTTTTTATTTACAAGTTATTTTAGGCAAAATTAGCAAAAAGTAATATTCAATAAACGGTTTTT
>Ga0116164_10000875_pt1 | contig 24143 bp, 25 predicted proteins | sample AD_UKC109_MetaG_FD_89888 | JGI IMG/M metagenome (GOLD analysis project Ga0116164, IMG submission 89888) | Active sludge microbial communities of municipal wastewater-treating anaerobic digesters from Hong Kong - AD_UKC109_MetaG | ecosystem: Engineered > Bioreactor > Anaerobic > Digestate... | reverse complement strand
CTCGGCGACACCGTGCGCATGCTGCACTCGGGGCTGGGGGAGACGGAGCGCGAACATGCCTGGCACCGCCTGCACCTTGGTCTTTCGCGCGTCCTGCTGGGGACGCGGTCGTCGATCTTTACCCCGATTGCCGATCTTGGGCTGGTGCTGGTCGACGAAGAGCACGACCCCTCATTCAAACAGACCGAGGGCTTCCGGTATTCAGCGCGTGATCTGGCCATCGTGCGTGGCCAGCGCGCCAACTGCCCGGTCGTGCTCGGTTCGGCTACGCCTTCGCTGGAGAGCCTGCGCAATGCCGCCGCGGGACGCTATCGGCACCTGCGGATGGACCGTCGTGCCGGCGGCGCGCTGAGTCCGCGTGTCGACCTGCTGGATATCCGCGATCAGCCGCTGCAATGCGGCATGTCTCAACCGCTGCTCGACCGGGTGGCGTTGGTGCTCAAGGGCGGCGAGCAGGTCATGCTGTTTCTGAACCGGCGTGGGTTTGCGCCGGTGCTGAGCTGTTTCAGTTGTGGCTGGCTGTCTGACTGCCCACGTTGTGATGCGCGGCAGACGGTGCACCGCGCCAGCGGCCTGCTGTGGTGCCACCATTGCGGCGCGCAGCATCGCGTGCCACAGGCGTGCCCGGAATGTGGCGCGCACGATCTGCACCCGCTTGGCCAGGGCACCGAACAGCTGGAGGGGTTCCTGGCCGAGCGTTTTGCCGGCTATCCGCTGATTCGTCTCGATCGTGACGCCACCGCGCGCAAGGGCAGCCTGCAGGCGCTGCTGGATCGACTGCACGCGGCCGAAGCGGCGATCCTGGTCGGCACGCAGATGCTGGCCAAAGGACATCACTTCCCGCGGGTGACCCTGGTTGGTGTCCTGGATGCGGATGGCGGGCTCTACAGCGCCGATTTCCGCGCGACCGAACGTATGGCGCAGTTGCTGGTGCAGGTGGCCGGGCGTGCCGGACGCGGCGATCGACCGGGCCATGTCCTGATCCAGACGCGCTACCCAGACCATCCGCTGCTGCAGACCCTCGTGCGTCAGGGCTATCGCGCGTTCGCCGACGCCGCCCTGCAGGAGCGTCAGTCAGCCGGACTGCCGCCCTACAGTCACCAGGCCCTGTTGCGTGCCGACGCGACGGGTTTGGCATCGGCGCAGGCATTCGTGGGGCGCCTGTCACAAGCGCTTGAGGAGGCGGGCCATCCCGGCGTGGAGGTGTGGGGGCCGGTACCGGCGCCGATGACACGACGTGCCGGAAGGCATCGGGTGCACCTGTTGTTCCAGGCACGGCAGCGCGATGTGCTGCATGCACTGTTGCGCACGCTGCCCGCCCTGGCCGGCCAACTGCCGGAGTCGAAGCGTGTGCGCTGGAGCCTCGACGTCGATCCTGCCGATCTGTTCTGAGTGCCGGTGCGGACGCCCCAAAAAAACCGCGATCCTGTTATCCTTTCGCGCCCCGAGATGTCGCAAGATCAACCGCCATGAAATCGCATATCACCGACCTGATCGTCCAGGCACTGGATCAGCTGGCCGCTGCCGCTGTCATCGATTCTGCCGATCTGCAGACACCGCTCGTCGAGCGCACACGCGATCCGAGCCACGGCGACTTTGCGAGCAACGTGGCGTTGGTCAACAGCAAGGCCGCAAAGATGCGTCCGCGTGACCTGGCCGCGAAACTGATCGAGGTGTTGCCGTCGTCCGAGCTGGTGGCCGCTGTCGAGATCGCCGGTCCCGGCTTCATCAATTTCCGCCTGGCCGACCGGGCCTATGCCTCGCTGATACCCGAGATCCTGCGCCAGGGGCACGACTACGGTCGCAGCCGGATCGGTGCCGGCAGGCGCGTGCAGGTGGAGTTCGTCTCCGCGAACCCCACCGGACCACTGCATGTCGGACATGGCCGTGGGGCCGCATATGGCGCCGTGGTGGCGGACCTGCTCGAGGCCGTCGGCTACACGGTGCACCGCGAGTACTATGTCAACGATGCCGGGCGGCAGATGGACATCCTCGGTACTTCGGTGTGGCTGCGCTATCTCGAACTGTGCGGTGAGGCACTCGACTTCCCGAGCAATGGCTACAAGGGCGACTACGTGTGGGATATTGCCGCCACGCTGCACCGCGAGCATGGCGATGCCTACCGTCATGCGGCAGACGAGGTGTTCGATGGCGTTCCGCTCGATGAGCCGGCGGGCGGAGACAAGGAGGCGCATATCGACGGCCTGATCGGGCGCGCCAAGGCACTGCTGGGTGACAACCGTTACCGGTTCGTCTTTGAACTCGGACTGAACGTGATCCTGGATGACATCCGCGACGACCTGGGCCTGTTCGGTGTGGAATACCAGGAGTGGTACTCGGAGCGTTCGCTGACCGAATCGGGCAAAGTCAACAAGGTCATCGACCGCCTGCGCGAATCCGGTCACCTGTACGAGCAGGCCGGTGCATGGTGGTTCCGCTCGACCGAATTCGGTGACGAGAAGGACCGCGTCGTGGTGCGCGAGAACGGTCAGATCACCTATTTCGCGTCGGACATCGCCTACCACCTGGACAAGCTGGAGCGCGGTTTTGATCGGGTGATCGACATCTGGGGCGCGGACCACCACGGCTACGTGCCGCGGGTCAAGGCTGCGCTGCAGGCATTGGGCGCGGATCCGTCCCGGCTCGACGTCCTGCTGGTGCAGTTCGCGATCCTGTATCGCGGTGGCCAGAAGGCACAGATGTCCACGCGCTCGGGTGAATTCATCACCCTGCGCGAGTTGCGCAAGGAGGTCGGGCGCGATGCCGCGCGGTTCTTCTACGTGATGCGCAAATGCGAGCAGCACATGGACTTCGACCTGGACCTGGCGAAGTCGCAGTCGAGCGACAACCCGGTGTACTACGTGCAGTACGCCCATGCACGCATCCATGCAGTCCTGCGTCAGGCGGCGGAACGCCTGGTGGATGTCGAACCCAGCGACGGGGCGATCAACCTCGAGCGCCTGGTCGAGACCCACGAGCTGGACCTGCTCAAATCGCTGTCACGTTATCCCGAGGTGGTCGAGGCCGCCGCGTGCAACGAAGAGCCACACCAGTTGACCCACTACCTGCGTGAACTGGCCAACGACTTCCATACCTACTACAACGCACACCAGTTCCTGGTCGAGGATGCGGCACTGCGTGACGCGCGCATCAAACTGATCCTGGCCACGCGCGAGGTGCTGCGCAACGGACTGAACCTGCTCGGTGTTTCGGCGCCAGAGCAGATGTAAGGTGAACCGGCAGCCACCGGTTCGCGTTAGAATGAGCCATCCCAAAGACTTGGCGCCGCCGCTGATCGTGCGGCGCTGACGGCTATTGCAGTTGTGCCTCGAGACTACAAACATCGCGCCCAGAAAAGACCGCCCAAGAAGCCGTTGCCAGGCTGGTTGTGGCTGTTCACCGGTTTATTGCTGGGCGGCTTCATCGTCGGCTTGGTGTGGCTGAAGGGGCAATCGATTGATGTCGGTGGTGAATGGGTCGGCGCCAAACCCGATCACCCGCCGCAAGGCAAGGCATCACCGGACAAGCGTATCGAGACGCCCGCACCGACCAAGCCCAAGCCCCGCTTCGACTTCTACGAAATGCTGCCGAAAATGGAAGTGGTGGTGCCCGATGACGAACTCGATCACGAGCCGCCACCGGCGGCGCCCGGTAGTGCCAGCACGCCGGCTGTTTACCTGCTGCAGGTAGGCTCTTTCCGGCGCACCGAAGATGCCGACCGATTGAAGGCGCAGCTCGCACTGCTCGGATTCGAGGCCAAGGTGGTGAGCGCCAGGATCAGTGCACAAGACACCCGTTACCGTGTGCGGTCCGGCCCCTACCGCCACAAGGATGCGTTGAACCAGGCGCGCAAACGCCTCGCTGACAATGGCTTCAAGGGCATCATCGTGATCCGGGTCGAGGGTGATGGTTAGCCCGTGTCAGCGCTTTGCGTTCGGACCCGGGGTGTCGGTGTTGGCGGACAGCCAGGCGCGGATGTCCGCGAGCAGCCCCGCTTCGAGGCCGCGGAATCCCGGGGTCGCGCCCGCGACCGCCTGTTGGCGGAAGCGGGTGTTCTTCGCGTCACGCGCCGCCAGCCGGCGCGCCGGGGCGGTATCCAGCACCGCGGCGATATCGCGTTCTGCATAGATGTCGAGTATCGGCAACTTGGCCTGGCGCAACGCCGCCAGGCCATCAATTTCATCGTCCGCGGACAATGGTGTGCTGATCATCACCAGTGCGCGCACACCCTGTGTGTCCTGCGTCACCATCCATTGCAGCGCGCTGGCGCCACTGGCGCCCTGTGCCACGATAGCCCGTGTGGCGATGTCACGCCCCTTGAGCCAGTCGATTGCGGATGTGAGGCGGGCGATGATCTGCGGACTGCGCGCCAGCCACCGGGCACGATCTGCGTTGCGGTAGGCGCTCGGCAGCTGCAGCGACAGGGTGTCCCAACCCGCCTCGCTGAGGCCAAGACGCAGTGGTCTGATCGCGTCGAGCCCGTCGGCGTGGCCGTTCTGGCCGTGCAGCAGGATCAGTCCGCCGCGCGGATCGCCATGCTGCCGGGCCCTGAAAAAGGCGTCGAAGGACTCGTCGGCTGTCTCGAGCCTGACCCGTTCACCCTCGGCGTCACTGACTGCCACGGCGGCAACCGGGTCGGAGGCTGCAGATGACCCGCATGCGGTCACGGCGCACAATACGAGTATCACCAGGTATGGCGCTGTGGATCGTTTGTGTTCCATTGCAATCTGGTAGCCCTGTGTGGCTGCAAAAAACGGCGCTTTCCGGTAAAGTCACCCGTCCGAATTTTTGGGTCCCGGTTCAGTGGGACTAACGCAATCATCTTAGCGCCGGATCACCGGCCAGGGAGCGACCAAATGGCAGACTACGCGATCGCGCCGTCCATTCTTTCCGCCGATTTCGCCAAGCTCGGCGAGGAATGCGACAAGGTATTGGCCGCCGGTGCGGACATCATCCATTTCGATGTGATGGACAACCACTATGTGCCCAATCTCACGATCGGGCCGCTGGTGTGCGAGGCGCTGCGCAAGCATGGCATCACCGCGCCGATCGACGTGCACCTGATGGTAAGTCCGGTCGACCGTATTGTCGGCGATTTCGCCGCTGCCGGGGCCACCTACATCACGTTCCACCCCGAGGCCTCGGATCATGTCGACCGCACGCTGCAGTTGATCAAGGCCGAGGGATGCAAGGCCGGACTGGTATTCAACCCGGCCACGCCGCTCAGCCACCTGGACTATGTCATCGACAAGATCGACATGATCCTGCTGATGTCGGTCAATCCCGGTTTTGGCGGCCAGAGCTTCATACCTTCGGCACTGGACAAGCTGAAGCAGGCGCGTGAAATCATCAAGGCCTCGGGGCGGGATATCCGACTGGAGATCGACGGTGGCGTAAAGGCCGACAACATCGCCGAGATTGCCGCCGCCGGCGCAGACACTTTTGTCTCCGGGTCGGGCATCTTCAGCAAGGCGAAGGACTCGGACCCGAACCGTTACGACAGCATCATTGCGCAGATGCGCGGCGAGCTGGCCAAGGTCGGCTGAGCAGGCGTTGCAGCGCGGTGCCGGCCGTCGCGTCGGCGTCGCGCAGTCCCCTTGAGCCCTCACGGGTGCAAAGATACGCCGTCCGGCGAATGGTTGACAATCGGCCGGGTACTGTGTGACCTGGACGTCCCGAAGCTATCTTCAGTGCGAAATTCAATGTTGAAAACTCCCAAGATGATCCTGATCGACGTCGACGGCACCCTGGTCGACAGTGTTCCGGACCTGGCGTATTGCGTCGACGAGATGATGAAGAAGCTGGGTCGGGCCGGACACGGTGAGGCGAAGGTGCGCAACTGGGTTGGCAATGGCGTCGAGCGTCTGGTCCGCCGCGCCCTGGTCGGGCAACTCGATGGTGAGCCGAGTGACGAGCAGTATGCACAGGCGTATCCGATCTTTCTCGCGTTGTATGCCGAGAACACCTCGAAACGCTCCTGTCTCTACCCGGGCGTTCGTGAGGGCCTCGACTACATGAAGTCCAGGGGCTATCTGCTGGGTTGCGTGACCAACAAGGCCGCGCAGTTCACTCTGCCGCTGTTAAAGGACCTTGGGGTGCACGACGATTTCGGTATTGTCGTCTCGGGGGATACTCTGCCGGTGAAAAAGCCTGATCCCGGTCCGCTGCTGCATGCGGCGCGGCATTTCGGGGTGGCGCCGGAAGACGCGTTGATGCTCGGTGATTCGAAGAGCGACGTGACCGCGGCGCGTGCCGCCGGTTTCCAGATCGTCTGCATGAGCTATGGCTACAACCATGGCGAGGACATCCGCAACTATGCACCGGATGCGGTGATCGATTCGATGGCGCAGTTGCGTACGTTGCTCTGAGACCCGGTGTTGCGGTCGGCAGCGATGCCGTGGCGCGCAACAAGCGAAAAAAACCCCGCACCTTGGTGCGGGGTTTTTCGTGACCACCGAAGTGGTCGGTAATCGGCCGTCAGGCTGGATTACTTGGCAACTTCTGCCTGCGGGGCAACCGGTGCAACCGGAGCCTGCGGGCCGTAGCCGTAAGGGGCATAGCCGTAAGGGGCGTAGCCGTAGCCGTAGCCCGGCTGCTGGTAGTTGTAGCCGCGGCCCCAGCCGTCGCCTGCACCGTAGCCGTTGCCGTAGCCGCGCATGTTGGTGTTGCCGCGACCCGAGAAGTTCATGCTGAAGTTGCCTTCGCCAGAAGCGTCGCCGGTGCCGTCCATTACGCCATTGCCATAGCCGTTGCCATTGCCGTAGCCGTTGTTGTAACCGTTGTTGTAACCGTTGTTACCCCAGAAAGCCGAAGCCTGGGCAGAAGCGATGACAGCGACGATAGCGATGATTTTTTTCATGTTCGAAATCTCCGAGTTTTTTAAGTTTGAGCTCGTGCCCGTTTGCGAATCTGGGTCCGCCCTTCGGCGGCCGGCGATACAGCGTGCCGATGAGGGATCAGTATATTAGTAATTTCTTAATTGTCAAATTAAATTTCGATCCCGTGTCGGGCAGTTCGATGCGGGCATTGTGAGACGTGCCGAAGGTCTTGGCGATATAGACGTTTTTGGCTATGGTTGGCGCTGCAACAAGTCTACGAATATCGCAAAAATGATGGGTCATACACACAAAAGGACGGGCGTTACGGGGACGCGATGGCGCAAGTGATTGTCTCGCTTGGTGTCGTAACGTCTTTTTGTGTGGAGTAAACAATGACCCCCAGTCAATTTGATGCCCTGGTCGCGCAGGGCTACAACCGCATCCCCGTGGTGTGCGAGGTTCTGGCTGACCTCGATACGCCGCTCAGTGTCTATCTGAAGCTTGTCGAGGGACCGTTCGGCTTTCTGTTCGAATCGGTACACGGTGGCGAGAAATGGGGCCGTTATTCCATCATCGGCCTGCCGTGTCGGACCGTGCTGCGGGTGAATGGTGACCAGGTTACCGTCGACACCGACGGAACGACGGTCGAGCGTGCCACCGTGGACGACCCGCTCGCCTTCGTAGAGACGTTCAAGGCCCGGTACCGGGTGCCCGAGCTCGATGGCATGCCGCGATTCAACGGCGGCCTGGTCGGGTATTTCGGCTACGACACCGTCGCCTACATCGAGCCGAGGTTGCGCAACCCGCAGAAGCCGGACCCCCTGGACTGCCCCGATATCCTGCTGATGGTGGCCGACGAGGTCGTCGTTTTCGACAACCTGAGCGGCCGTATGTACCTGATCGTGCATGCGGACATCGAACGCGGTGACACGCTGGCCGCGACCAACCGGCGCATCGCTGCGCTGATCGATCGGATGCAGCAGGGTGCGCCGCGATACCGCGGGCAGGGCGGTCGTTCCGTCAGCGAGTCCGATTTCGTGTCGGGGTTCACCGAGGCCGGATTCAAGCGCGCGGTCGAGCGAATCAAGCAATACATCCTCGACGGCGACTGCATGCAGGTGGTGGTCTCGCAGCGGCTGTCGATTCCGTTCAGCGCACGGCCGCTGGACTTGTACCGCGCACTGCGTGGCCTCAACCCCTCTCCCTATATGTACTTCCTCGACCTGGACGACTTCCAGATTGTCGGCTCGTCGCCGGAGATCCTGGTGCGCCTGGAGGATGGCGAGGTGACCGTGCGCCCGATCGCCGGCACCCGTCGACGCGGTCACACCGAGGAGGAGGATCTGGCACTGGAGGCCGAGCTGCTGGCGGACCCGAAGGAGCTGGCCGAACATCTGATGCTGATCGATCTGGGTCGCAACGATACCGGAAGGGTGGCGCAGGTCGGCAGTGTGAAACTGACGGACAAGATGGTGGTGGAGCGCTATTCGCACGTGATGCACATCGTGTCCAATGTGACCGGCCAGCTCAATCCGGGCATGACGGCGATCGATGTTCTGCGTGCGACCTTCCCGGCCGGTACGGTGTCCGGCGCACCGAAGATCCGGGCAATGGAGATCATCGACGAGCTCGAGCCGGTCAAGCGCGGGGTCTATTCGGGTGCCGTGGGTTACCTGTCGTGGAACGGCAACATGGATACAGCGATCGCGATCCGCACGGCCGTCATCAAGGACGGCCAGCTGCACATCCAGGCCGGTGCAGGCGTGGTCGCCGATTCGGTACCCGAGCTGGAGTGGAAGGAGACCATGAACAAGGGGCGCGCCGTGTTTCGTGCCGTTGCACTTGCCGAAGCCGGACTCGACCAGCATCCCTGTGGCACGAAGGAGGGCTGAACATGTTGCTGATGATCGACAACTACGATTCCTTCACGTTCAACATCGTGCAGTACTTCGGGGAGCTCGGCGCCGAGGTCAAGGTGGTGCGCAACGACGAGATCGATGTCGCCGGCATTGCAGCGCTGGCGCCGCAGCACCTGGTGATCTCGCCGGGGCCGTGCACACCGACCGAGGCCGGTGTCTCGGTGGACGCGATCAGGGCCTTTGCCGGCAGGATCCCGGTCCTGGGCGTGTGCCTGGGACACCAGTCCATCGGCCAGGCGTTTGGCGGCAGGATCGTGCATGCGCGCTCGGTGATGCACGGCAAGACATCGCCGATCCACCATAGATCCATCGGCGTATTCTCGGATCTGCCGAACCCGTTCGAGGCGACGCGCTATCACTCGCTGGTCATCGAGCGAGAGAGCCTGCCGGACTGCCTGGAGGTCACAGCCTGGACGCAGCACGATGGTGAGGTCGACGAGATCATGGGTATCCGTCACCGCGAACTGGCGGTGCAGGGTGTGCAGTTTCACCCCGAGTCGATCCTTACCGAGTATGGGCACCAGATGCTGGACAATTTTCTGCGAGGTCGTTAGCCGTCAGGCCGGCGACGCAACCGACGAGAGACCGATGCCATGGATATGAAACAGGCCATCGCGCGCGTGATTGAACGCCGTGATCTGAATGCCGGAGAGATGACCGACGTGATGCGGGCGATCATGACCGGGGGCGCAACGCCCGCCCAGATCGGGGGATTCCTGGTCGGCCTGCGCATGAAAGGCGAGACAGTGACCGAGATCGCGGCGGCGGCGGGCGTGATGCGCGAGCTGGCCTCCGGCGTGGACATCCGTGGGCTCGACCACACGGTGGATATCGTCGGCACCGGTGGCGATGCCTCGGGGACCTTCAACGTCTCGACCGCCAGCATGTTTGTTGCCGCGGCCGCCGGTTGCCACGTCGCCAAGCACGGCAACCGCTCGGTATCGAGCAAGTCGGGGAGTGCCGATGCACTCGAGACGGCGGGACTGCGGCTGGACCTGTCGTCGGCACAGGTCGAACAGTGCGTCCGTGAGGTGGGTGTCGGTTTCATGTTTGCACCTGGGCATCACAGCGCGATGAAACACGCGATCGGTCCGCGCCGCGAGATGGGCGTTCGCACCATCTTCAATGTGCTGGGGCCGCTGACCAATCCGGCGGGCGTGCCCAATCAGCTGCTCGGAGTATTCAGTGACGATCTGCTCGAACCGCTGGCCGAGGTGCTGCGCAAGCTCGGCAGCCGTCATGTGATGGTGGTGCATTCGCGCGACGGACTGGACGAGATCAGTATCGGCGACCAGACCGAAGTTGCTGAACTGAAAGACGGAATGGTCCGCCGCTTTACGGTTCAGCCCGAAGACTTCGGCCTGCATCGCAGTCCATTGGACAGTATCCGTGCGGACGGGCCGCAGGACAGCGTGAAGACCATCATCGGCGTGTTGGACGACACCCCAGGGCCGGCTCGCGATATCGTTGTCCTCAACGCCGGTGCCGCAATCTATGTTGCCGGTCTCGCCGACTCACTCAAAGATGGTGTGAAAAAGGCCGATCGGGCAATCGCGAGTGGCGAGGCGCGCAATCGACTTGACCGTCTCGTGGTGCTGACCCAGAGCTTCGACTGAGCCGGATTGCATCGATGAACGACACGCCGGATATCCTGAAGAAGATCGTCGCCCGCAAGCACGAGGAGATCGCGGCGTGCCGTGCGCGTGTCCCGGAGGCGGAGCTGACGGCCCGCCTGGCAGATGCGGACGCCCCGCGCGGCTTCGTCGCCGCGCTGCAGGCCCGGGTCGATGCCGGGAGGCCTGCGGTGATTGCAGAGATCAAAAAGGCGTCGCCGTCCAAGGGCGTGCTGCGTGCGGATTTTCGGCCGGCCGAGATCGCGCGCAGCTATGCGGCCGGTGGGGCTGCCTGCCTGTCGGTGCTCACCGATATCGATTTCTTCCAGGGCAGTGATGCCTATCTGCAGGAGGCGCGCGCGGCCTGCGCGCTGCCGGTGATTCGCAAGGACTTCATCGTCGATCCTTACCAGGTGGTCGAGGCACGCGCGATCGGTGCCGACTGTATCCTGCTGATCGCCGCATGCCTGGACGATGAACAGCTGCACGCACTGAACGGGCAGGCCCATGATCTGGGTATGGATGTCCTGATCGAGGTGCACGATGGCGCAGAGCTGTCACGTGCGCTGCGCACAGGCAACCGGCTGATCGGCATCAACAACCGCAACCTGCGCACTTTCGAGGTCAGCCTGCAGACCACGTTGGACCTGCTGGCGCAGATTCCTCCTGAACGGCTGGTGGTGACCGAGAGCGGAATTCTCGCACCGCAGGATGTGCAGCTGATGCGCCGCCACGGTGTCAACGCGTTCCTGGTCGGCGAGGCCTTCATGCGGGCCGATGACCCGGGCGCGCGCCTGGCCGAGCTGTTTGCCTGAGCTGTTTACCAGGGCAGGCGGGCGGTGCCGGCTAGCCCTCGAGTCCCATCAGGATATTGCGCGTGGTATGCGGATGCCATTGCTGCACCACCTGTCCACCGACGATGTCGATGTTGCAGGCCTCTGATCCGCAAAGGTCTGTCGGGATGTGTGAGCGCAGGATACTCAGTACCTTGTCGGTCTCGCCGGCGCGTGCGTAACGTGTGATGGTTTGAGAGAACCCGTACTCGCGGTCGAACAGATCGACCACGAGCCGGTTGACCGGCTCGACCTCGCCGGCACGCTCGAAGACGCTGGCGTTGCGCTGGTACTCGCTTTCGTGGATCCACAGGCAGATGCTCGGCTGGCCGACCTTGAGCCCGTGCTTCGCGGACATCAGGTATTCCCAAAGCTTGAAGGCGTCGATTTCGATGAAACGCACGCTCGATTCGCGGTAACGATTGACCACTTCGCAGCGCACCAGCTTCTGACTCTCGTGGAACGGAGAACTCTCTGACATCCGGATACCCGCGTGCGCCCCTGCTGGCGATTACACCTGCAGGGGTAGCGGCGGATGGGCTCAGCCCTTGAATCAGCGGGTGCCGAATACCACGATGGTCTTGCCCTTGACGTGGATCAGGCCGCGCTCTTCGAGATCCTTGAGGACGCGTCCGGCCATCTCACGCGAACAACCGACGATGCGTCCGATCTCCTGTCGGGTGATGCGGATCTGCATGCCGTCAGGGTGGGTCATCGCGTCGGGCTGCTTGCACAGTTCGAGCAGTGTGCCGGCGATGCGGCCAGTGACGTCGAGGAAGGCCAGGTGACTGACTTTCTGGCTGGTGGCCGCGAGACGCTCGGTGAGTTGCCGGCCCAAGGCGTAAAGGATGTCCTTTGTGTGGGGCCGCAGGTCCCCTTCGAACAGCTGTTCGAGCTTGTTGTAGGAGATCTCCGCAAGCTCGCAGGCGCTGCGCGTGCGCACCATCACCGAGCGCTTGGGCATCGGCATGAACATGCCCATCTCGCCGATGAAGTCGCCCTTGTTGAGATACGTCAGGATGATCTCGCGCCCATCATCGTCCTCCAGGTACACCGTGACCTGACCGGAGACGAGGAAGAACAGGCTGTCGGCGGCGTCACCGGGATGAATGAACTCCGTCTTCGACGGATAGCGTCGGCGGTGACAGTGCGCCAGAAAGGGTTTGAGCCAGTCCGGATCCTTCGGCGGCGGCTGCGCGATGCTGTACGTTTTGGTTTGCGGCATGGCGGTGGAATTCCAATTCTTCAGCAAAGTCTAGGCAGGCTGCTTGGCATTGTCGAACTATGCTAGCCTCTTCACCCGTTTTTTGTGACGTAGCGCTAATGAAGGCAAGAATTAAGTGGGTCGAAGGGGTGACGATGCTGGCCGAGTCTGGTAGCGGCCACGCCTTGGTCATGGACGGGCCGCCGGAGCACGGTGGCCGCAACCTCGGTGTGCGGCCGATGGAGATGCTCTTGATGGGCATGGGGGGCTGCACGCAGTTCGATGTGCTGCTGATCCTGCGCCGCGGCCGGCACCAGGTGTCGTTCTGCGAGGTGGCGCTGGAGGCCGAGCGCGCCGAGACCGATCCCAAGGTGTTCACCCGGATCCATGCGCACTTTCGCGTCGGCGGCAAGGGTCTGACCGACAAGGCCGTCGAGCGGGCAGTGACGCTGAGCGCAGAAAAGTACTGCTCTGCATCGATCATGCTGGGGGCGATGGCCGAGGTCACCCACGATTTCGAGATCGTGGAGGTCGAGTGAGCCGTCCCGCCAATGGATTCGGCATGCGCCATGTCGCGCTGTTCGTGCGCGACATGGCGGCGTGCGAACGCTTCTATGTCGACCTGCTCGGTATGTCGGTGGAGTGGCGGCCGGACGACAACAATGTCTACCTGACCTCGGGCAGCGACAATCTGGCCCTGCATCAGGCCGATAATGCGCAGCCCCGTGACGAGTCCTCGCAGCGCCTCGACCACATCGGGTTCTTCGTCGCCACGGCGGCTGACGTCGATGCGTGGTTCGATTGGCTGACGCGCCACGCCGTGCGGATGCGTACCGAGCCGCGCACCCACCGCGACGGTGCGCGCAGTTTCTATTGCTACGATCCGGACGGCACCCAGGTGCAGATCATCCACCACCCGCCGGTCTGTGCCTGGGAGGCAGAGAGGGCGCCGAGCTGAATCGGTTGTCCCTGGCGGGGCTTTGGGGTAATTTTGCGCCCCGTTTTGACCTATTTGGGATCAGCGCAGGATGGCCAAGTCTTCGAGACTGAAGCTGCACGGGTTCAACAACCTGACCAAGACCCTCAGCTTCAACATCTACGATATCAACTATGCGGCCACGCCTGACCAGGAGCGCGGTTATATAAGGTATATCGACGAGGCCTACAATGCCGGTCGCCTGACCGACATCCTCAACCGTGTGGCCAACATCATCGGTGCCAACGTGCTCAACGTCGCGCGCCAGGACTACGATCCCTACGGCGCCAGCGTCACCATCCTGATCTCCGAGGAGCCGATCGCCGCCGAACACCTATCCAACAGTGAGGCACCCGGGCCGCTGCCGGAGTCGGTGGTCGGGCACTTGGACAAGAGTCACCTGACGGTTCACACCTACCCCGAGAGCCATCCTGACAACGGTATCTCGACCTTTCGCGCAGATATCGATGTGTCCACCTGCGGCCGTATCTCGCCGCTCAAGGCCTTGAATTACCTGATCCATTCGTTCGAATCCGACATCGTCATCATGGACTACCGCGTGCGCGGCTTCACTCGCGACGTCAATGGCAAGAAGCACTACATCGACCACCGCATCAACTCGATCCAGAACTTCCTCGCCCGCGACACCCGCGAGCGCTACCAGATGATCGACGTGAACGTGTACCAGGAGAACATCTTCCACACCAAGATGATGCTCAAGGAATTCGACCTCGACAGCTATCTGTTCGGTGTCGACGTGGACGATGTGTCACCGAAAGAGCAGCGCGATATCGAAGACAAGATCCGGCGCGAGATGCTGGAGATCTTCTACGGGCGCAACATCACCCGCAGCATGAAACTGTCCTGATCCGGCGCGCCTGCTCAGGCGAACCGGGACGGGTTCTGCCAGCCGCTGCACGCAATTGTGTGGCGTGCCGGCGGTGCTTTGTCCAGCCTCAAGAGCGTCAGCGCGCCGCCCCAAAGACAGCCGGTATCCAGTGCCCAGACGTTGTCGCGGGCCAGATATCCCAGCGTCGACCAGTGACCGAACACGATACGTTGCCCGCGGCTGGCGCGGGCCGGGTGTTCAAACCAGGGGATACGCCCGCGTGCCTGGCTGCCCGGCGGTCCTTTTTCCTTCAGCGCCAGACGACCGTCTCCATCGACGTAGCGCAGGCGGGTAAGGCAGTTGGTAACGAAACGCCAACGCGCCATGCCGGTCAGGGAGGGATCCCATAGATCGGGCTTGTTGCCGTACATGTGCATGAAATAGTCGACATTGCCGGTCCCGCGCAGCACTGCCTCCACCTCGCGGCCACAGGCCAGTGCGGTCGCCAGGTCCCATTGCGGGGGCAGACCGGCATGCACCATCAGAAAGTCCAGTTCCGGGTCGAAATGGATCAACGGCCGTTGACGCAGCCAGTGCAGCAGCTCGTCGCGATCGCTCGCGGCCATCACTGCATCCAGGCTGCTCTCGTCCTTGTGCTTGTCGTTGCCGGCGACCAGCGCCAGCAGATGCAGGTCGTGATTGCCGAGGACACAGATTGCGGCATCGCCCAGTTGATGGAAGAAGCGCAGCACCTGCAGTGACTTTGGGCCGCGATTGACCAGGTCACCGACACACCACAGCCGGTCGTGCGAGGGGTCGAAGCCGACGCTGTCGAGCGCGCGTCGCAGCTCATCGTAGCAACCCTGGATGTCGCCGACGGCGAATACGGCCACGTCTGAATCCGGGTTAGTGCAGGACGCGCGGTACCGCCAGCGAAAAGCGGTCGATAGGCGCCAGGAACGACTCTCCGTCGTCGGCCAGCATTTCGTATTCCCCTTCCATGGTCCCAACCGGGGTCTCGAGTACGGTCCCGCTGGTGTATCGGAACATCTCGCCCGGACGCAGGTAGGGCTGCTCGCCAACCACGCCTTCCCCGCGGACCTCCTGGATTTTGCCGTTCGCATCGGTGATCAGCCAGTGACGGTTCAGCAGTTTGGCGGCCTCTTTGCCGGTATTGCTGATCGTGATCGTGTAGGCGAAGACGTAGCGGTCGGCGCCCGGATCGGACTGGTCGTCGATATAGGACGTTTCGACGCCCACCTGGATCATGTGCGTGTCTGACTCGGTCATGCGGGTGGCTCTCTCTTGGCTGCCTGAGCAAGCTACTTTCAGGCCGGATGAAAAGCAAGCGCGTTACAGCCCGCGCGATTGCTGCCGACAATAACAATGATCGGCGGGTGAATTCCCGCGTAAATGCAAGACGTACGGGGAACTGGGTCGTGAGAAGTCTGTTGTGGATCGTTCTGGGTATCTGTCTGGCACTTCCTGCCGCTGCAGCTTCGGATGCGACGTCGCGCCTGGTCGCCGCGGCCACCGCCGGTCGCGAGGACGAGGTGCGTGACCTGCTGGTGCAGGGGGTGGACGCGAACACCAAGAACGAGACGGGTCGACCGGTGCTGGTCATGGCGGGATTCAATGGAAACCGCCGCACCGTGCTGACGCTCCTGGCTGCCGGGGCCGATGTCAACGCGGTGGATGCCGTGGGCACCTCGGCCCTGATGGCCGCCAGCGCGTTCGGTCACCGCGATCTGGTGAACCTGCTGGTGGTCGGTGGCGCGGACGTCAATCTCAAGGACGCCGCAGGCAGGTCGGCGTTGGCACGCGCGACGCTTGCCGGCCATGCAGAGGTGGTCGAGATGCTGAAGGCGGCCGGCGCGGTGGAGGAGGACGCCGGGAAGGTGGCGAAGAAGTAAGCTGCCCGGTGTGCCGGAGATTGCGTCGGCGGGCCGTGGATTTTCCTGGTTTTGCGACTAAGGTTTGACCTGTGGCACAGCGTACCGCACCTGGATCCGGCACCATTGCCGCGCTGAAGCCAAAGGGGATTGATGCAATGCAGCGGCCACTATCGAAATCCAGTGGAAGAGCCGATCCGTTCGGGATGCTGGTGCTGGCCGTCATGCTGGCGCTGTTCGTCACGATCGGGGTGCAGGCACTGGTTTCGATCCGCGCCGAGACCGATCGCGCCGATGTGGCCGGCTGTTTCAATCCCTGTATCACACTCGATATGCGTTACTGAACGACTGTGCTAGGCTCGGCAACTTCCTGCCGACCGAGGACAGCTCCTTGTCTAAGCGCCTTGCCGTCGGGGTGATCGGTGTCGGTTACCTCGGCCGTTTCCACGCCCTGATCTATTCCAGACATCCCGACGTCGACCTGGTCGGCGTCGTCGATACTAATCCCGATACGGCCCGCGCCGTCGCCGCAGAGGCGGGCTGCGCCGCGTTTGGCGATGCCGCAGCGTTGCTGGGCAAGGTCGATGCAGTGAGCATCGTCGTGCCGACCACGGCGCACCTGTCGGTGGCGCGGCTGTTCCTCGACAACGGGGTTCACGTGTTGCTGGAGAAGCCGATCGCGACGACCGTCGAGGAGGGTGTCGAGATTGTCGCCGCCGCCGAGCGGGCCGGTGTGGTGCTGCAGATCGGCCACCTCGAACGCTTCAATGCCGGGGTGATGGCGCTGGCTGGCCGCATCAAGGACCCGCGTTTCATCGAGGCGCACCGGATGAGCCCTTTCGTGGCGCGCGCGACCGACGTGGACGTGATCTCCGACCTGATGATCCACGACATCGATATCGTGTTGTCGCTGATCGATGCCGAGATCTCGCATATCTCCGCGGCCGGTACCGCGGTGTTGACCGACCATATCGACATCGCCAACGCACGCCTGGAATTCAGCAATGGTGCGGTGGCGAACGTGATTGCCAGTCGTGTGTCGCGCGACAAGATGCGGCGCATCCGTGTGTTCGAACACCATCGCTACCAGTCCCTCGACTTCATCGAACAGAAGCTGGATGTCGCATACCCGCAGGAAAAGCCGGGTGAGCCCTGGCCGGAAATCGTCACCGAACGCATCGCAATCGAGCCGGTCAAGCCGCTCGATGCCGAGATCGATGCATTCACCCGTTGTGCGCGTTCGGGTGAAACGCCACTCGTCGGCGGGTCTGTGGGATTGCGAGCGCTCGAAGTCGCGTTGCAGGTCAAGGCGACGATAGAAGGCGCCTGAGCGGATCGGCCGTCGGCGCCGATCAGCGGGTCATCTGCAGGGCCTGCTCGATCGCGGCGCCCAGACTGCCGGCATCGGCCCTGCCACTGCCGGCCAGGTCCAGCGCCGTGCCGTGATCCACCGAGGTGCGCACCAGCGGCAGACCGAGGGTGATATTGACGGCCTTGCCGAATCCCTTGTGTTTGAGCACCGGCAGGCCCTGGTCGTGATACATCGCCAGCACCGCGTCAGCACGCTTCAGATTGGGTTCGGTGAACAGTGTGTCTGCGGGCATGGGCCCTTCCAGGCACATGCCGTGCTCTCGCAGCCGTTCGAGCACCGGTTCGATCACCTCGATTTCTTCGCGCCCCAGGTGGCCGCTTTCGCCGGCGTGTGGGTTGAGTCCGCAGACCAGTATCCTCGGCCGGCTGATGGCGAATCGTGTACGCAATTCGGCATCCAGGATGCGCAGAACGCGGTCCAGGGTCGCCGGTGTGATTGCGTCGGCCACGGCGCGCAGCGGCAGGTGCGTGGTGGCGAGGGCGACCCGCAGCCCCGGGCAGGCCAGCATCATCACCGGGTGACCACCGCTGCGCGCGGCGAGAAACTCGGTGTGACCGGTGAACGCGATGCCGGCGTCGTTTATGACTCCCTTGTGCACCGGCGCGGTGACCATCGCCGCGAAACGGCCCTGCAGGCAGCCATCGACGGCGCGGTTCAAGGTGTCGAGCACGTAGCGGGCGTTGCCGGTGTTGAGCACGCCAGGTACGCAGGGTGCCGCCAGCGGTAACGCATCGACATACAGTCGGCCGGCCGTCGCCGGAGCGTTGGGGGCGTCTGCGCCGACGTGTTCAAGCGTGAGGGGCAGGCCGAGCTGTGCCGCGCGCTGCAGCAGCAGGTCCGGGTCTGCGATCACGACCAGCGGTACCGGCCATGCGCGCTGCGCGATCGTCACGCACAGGTCTGGACCGATACCGGCGGGTTCACCGGCGGTCAGGGCGAGGGCGTCGGCGGTCATCTCAGTTGTTGATATCGTCCAGGCGCAGCTCGATGTAGGCCTCGTCACGCAGCTTGCGCAGGTAGTTTTCCAGTGCCTCGGCGGCCTTCTCGTCGCGTACCGCCTTGGTGGCCTGGTCGCGCCGCGTCTCGTCGGTGGCGTCGTAGTCGCGGCGCCCGAGTACCTGCACGATGTGCCAGCCGAACTGGGTCTTGAACGGTCGGCTGATCTCGTCGATCGCCAGCTGGTCCATCTGTTCCTCGAATGCGGGCACCAGGTTGCCGGGGGTCGACCAGCCCAGGTCGCCGCCCTTGATCGCCGACGGTTTGTCGTCGGAGTTGGAACGCGCCAGGGCGTCGAAGTCGTCGCCACCGAGGATGCGCTCACGCAACTGTTCCAGGCGGCGGCGAGCATCTTCGTCCGAGGTCAGCTCGTCGGTGCGGACCAGGATGTGCCGGGGATGGGTCTGGCGCACGATCTTGGAGTTGCCGCTGCGCACGTCCTCCAGCTGGATGATGTGAAAACCACGGCCGGCGGATATCGGCCCCTGCACCTCGCCGACCTGCATCTTGGCGACATAGGGCTGCAGCAGCGGCGGCACGCTGTTGACCTCGATCCAGTCGAGATCGCCGCCCTGCAGGGCGTTCTGTCCGGTGGAGTATTCCTGTGCCAGGGAGCGGAAGTCGTCGCCGCCGCGAATGCGTTCGACCAGCCGCGATGCCTGGATGCGCGCCTCCTCGCGTTGTGTCGGGGTCGCGCCGTCCGGCGCTTCGATCAGGATATACAGAAGATGCACTGCGGTGCGGCCGTCCGCGCCGCCGCTGCGTTCGAGATAGCTGTCGACTTCGGACTTGGTGACCTGGATACGGTTTGTCACCTCGCGGTTGCGCAGGCTGCGCACCACGATCTCGTCACGCATCGTGCGGCGGAAGGTCTGAAAGTCCATTCCCTCGGCCTGCAGTGCGTCACGCAGCTCGGTCACAGTCATCTGGTTGTTCTGGGCAATCGCATTGATCGCACGGGTGATCGTCTCTTCGTCGGCCTCGATACCAAGTCGTGCGGCCTCGGCCAGTTGCAGCTTGTTCATGATCAGGCTGTCGAAGGCCTGCTTCTGAATGGCTGCGACGCTCGGCATCGGCGATACGCCCTTCTGCTGCAGCCGCTGCGACAGCTTTGTCGCCTCGATGCGCAATTCGCTCAGCATCACGACGTCTTCGCCGACCACGGCGATGATCCGGTCGATCAGCAGCGCCTGCTCGGCGATTGCCGCGGCCGACACGAGAAAGCAGGCGAGCGCCGCCAACAGCGCGTTGCGAAGGTGGCGGCGTCTAGTCATTTTCGTCGGTGCGGTAGCCATAGATGCCGCGCTCCAGGGTCTGGTCAATGTCATTTCCCAATCGGCCCAGGCCGTTAAGTTCGAGTTGAACGAGGAAAGCGAGGTTGTGGTCGTTTCCCGTGCTGTCGGTGTACTGACGCAACAATGCGCGGGTACGCCAACAGCAGCTGCCGCGGTATTCGATGCCGGCCAGTGCCTCGAGCAGGCGTTTGTCCCTGAGCGAGTAATTGTGCCGCCCGATCAGACTGACTTTGTCGCTGACCGGCCATATGGCTGCCAGGTCAGTCTGTTCGGTGATGCCGTGTCTCAAGCGGTATCCGACGTTGAATACGCGCTGCTGCGTGTCACGATAACTGAGCTGGGCCAACGCCTGGTCGATGTTGCCTCCACTGCCGTCCTGCGGGTCCCATTGTATGCCGGCGCGTGTCTGCCAGTTGCCGCTGAGTCGCGCCGCCACCTCGCCGACCACCGCCGAGGTGCTGTTGTCGTTGACCGGTTCTCCCGGCAGCGTCACCTCGCGGTCCTCAAAGTACAGGATCTGACCGATGCTGGTGCGCAGCAGTTCCACGCCGCTGTCGTCAGCGAGCAGGCGGCTGGTCAGCGCCAGCGTCACCTGGTTGGCGTCACCGAAGCGGTCGGGTCCGTTGTAACGGTTCTCGCGGAACAGGTTGTCGAAGCTGAAATCGAACTCTGTGGTATCGAATATGGGCTGGTCTGCCTGGCTGCCGCTAGGCACGTAGAGATAGAACAGGCGTGGTTCCAGGGTCTGCGTCACGGCGTTGCCGAAATAGTCTGTGCTGCGGTCGAAGAACAGCCCGCTATCGAGACTGAACATGCCGTTGAGGCTGGACGGGGAATCGCTCAGGCCGGCGGTCTGGTCGGTCAACTGGTACGCGGTGTAGCGCGCGCCGACCTTGGGTTCGATGAATCCCCAACTCTCGCGCAGCGGCAGACTGAGCGCGGGGAACAGGTCGATGCGATGGCCGCGGACCGAGTCGCGCTTGTAGAAGTTCACGTACTCGGCGGCCAGGTGGTAGGTAGTGCCGGAAACGCCGTCTGGGTTGCGCAAATCGACCAGCAACTGCGGCAGGCGGCTGTAGGGGCGATCGGCGAGTGATATCGCGTCATCGATCGTCTGGAAGCCCTGTATTCGACCGAGCATCTCCCAGGTATCACCGTGATAACGCATCTCGCCGGCACGCTCGATGTGCGTGGAGCTGGTGATCGCCAGGCTGTCACCCAGATCCTCGAGATAGGCGCTATCCGACACATAGCCCATGCGCACCGCACTCTCGGTGCGTACGTCGAACTGGGTATGGGTCTGCAGCGACACGCTGCCACGCGCATCATTGCCACTGCGCTCGCGGTCGTTGGGCAGATATTCGGCGGCCAGCGTGCCGTTGCTGGACTCGGTCAGGAAACGGAATTCACCGCCGAGCAGCGCACCACGCTTGGACATCAGGCGCGGTGTCAGCGTCAGGTCGTAGTTCTCGGCGAGATTGAGGTAGTAGGGGACACTGAGGTCGAAGCCGGTGTTGCTGCTGTACCCGACCGCCGGAATCAGCAGGCCGGAACGCCGCCGGTCGTCGATCGGAAACGTAAAGGTCGGGGCATACAGTATCGGCACCCCCATAAACCGCAGGCTTGCATGCTGTGCGGTGCCCAGGCCCTCCGCCTGGTCGAGTTCCAGGGCTTCGGCCTTGAGCAACCAGTCGCTGCTGCCGGGCTGGCAGGTCGTGTAGCTGATCTCCGTGTAGCGGCTGCGGCCGTCTCCCAGGTACTCCGCGCTGGCGGCGTCGCCGCGTGCACGCATTGCCGGCACGCGGTAGCTCGCCTGCTCGATTCGTCCCTGGCCGGTCGCCAGCTGGTAGTGGGCGGTGCTGCCGGCAATGCGGATGTCCGGCCGGCTGAGCAGCACAGCACCGCGCGCATCGATTTCACCGGTGGTGCGGTTGAGTACGAGTTCGTCGGCCTGCATGTGCGCGACACCCTGGGTCAGCACGACATTGCCGCTGAAGACAACCTGTTCCGGTTCCAGCTGGCCGACGGCGGCGTCGGCGGCCACCTCGACCGGTGCGGTGGCCGCGCTGTCGTCGATCGACATCGGCGTTGACGCCGCAGCACCGCTCGGCAGTGCGCAGCTTTGCCAGTCGATACCTTGGTCGATCCGGGTGGCCGCGTTGTTGTCGACGCCGCTGGCAACTACCGCAGTGTTGGCGGTCGGCTCGGTGCTGGCGGTGGGGACGGCCGCCTGCGTCTGCATGGTCGCGGCTGTCGGCGCGGCGGCTTCTCCTGTGAGCAGGTCAGGTGTTGCGCTGCTGTGAAATGCGTAAGCGGCGGCTGCAGCACCCGATGCGGCGTCCGTTGGCGTTGCAGCGCTTGGTTCCGGGCCCGTTGACTTCGTCGGCGCCGGCTCGTCTGCGGCCGTGGGGATTGGCGTCGCTGCAGCGGCGACCGGCCTGGCGGCGGGCTCGGGCAGAGGGCCAGTCTTGGGCGGTGCCGCTTGTTCCCTGCCCGGCGTCACTGCGGCGGATCCCAGTGCTACCGATGCAGTGGCGGCTGGCGGTCGGGGTTCAGCCGGGGTCGCGTCTATCGCCGTCGGCCCCGAAGGCGCAGCGGATTGCGGCGCTGGTGCCCCGGCGCCCGGCGTCGCCTGCGGTTGTTCGTCAGGGGCAGTTGCAGGTGCTTCGATCGGTGCTCTATCGAGCGGCGGTGCCGGTTCGCCGTCCTGGTAACACTGCCAGCCCAGCCCGTCGGCCGTGGCGCGGCAGTCCCACGCCGGTTCCGCCGCCTGAACCGCGACATGCAACAGCAGCAGGCTGGCGAATCCGGCCAGGAACGGATGGGTTGCCGGGCGCAGCATGGCCGCGTGCAGTGGCTTGAGGCGGATGATCCGTTGGGTCCCTGGCACGTGGCTGTTCTTTGGTTTCCTGGTGTGCTGGCCGGCAGACGGCTTGCGCGCGGGTGGCGGCTGCAACCGTCGGATGCGGACGCCTCGTTGGCGGCGCTTCGAGGGGCGGTAAAATCTCATAGAATAAGGTTTTCTTCAATTCCCGACGGCCCGCACTGGTGGCGCTCGCGGGTCAAAGTGAGGCCCGTATGCCGCAACGTCTGCGTCTGCTCGAGCAATGGCTGGTGCAGTCCTGCCGCCTGTCGTTCGAGGACATTGCACCGGCGTCCGCTGATGCCAGTTTCAGGCGTTATTTTCGGGTTGTCCTGCGCGACGGCTCGACCCTGGTCGCGATGGACGCGCCGCCGGACAAGGAGGACTGCCATCCGTTCGTCGCCGTCGCCGGGCGGATGCGAGAGGCGGGTCTGCACGTGCCGCAGATCTTTGCCCAGGACCTGGCGCAGGGTTTTCTGCTGCTCGAAGACCTCGGCACCCGACCCTACCTCGATGCCCTGAACGCCGGCTCAGTGGAGTCCCTGTACGGCGATGCCACCCGGGCGCTGTTGCGCCTGCAGGTCGCCGCCCCTGTCGATGGCCTGCCGCGCTATGACCGCGCAATGCTGCTGCGCGAGATGCAGCTGTTTCCTGACTGGTTGCTCGGCCAGCACCTGGGGCTGGTGCTGGATGACAGCGAAGGCGCGATGCTGATAGACGCGTTTGATGTGCTGGTGGACAACGCACTGGCCCAGCCGGTGGTGTGTGTCCACCGGGATTTTCATTCGCGCAACCTGATGGTCGTCGATGGCGACAACCCGGGCGTGATCGACTTCCAGGATGCGGTCGCCGGGCCGCTCACCTATGACCTGGTGTCGCTGCTGCGCGACTGTTACGTGCGTTGGCCCGCCGAGCAGGTCGATGCCTGGGTTGCAGGTTACTTCCAGGCAGCGCGCCGCGCGGGCTTGACCGGCGATGTCGATGCGGCGACCTTTCTCGCGTGGTTCGACCTGATGGGGGTGCAGCGGCACCTGAAGGCGGCCGGGATCTTCGCCCGCCTGAACCATCGCGACGGCAAGCCGGGGTACCTGGCGGATATCCCGCGCACGCTCGGTTACATCGTCGAGGCCGGACGGCGCCGGCCAGAGGTGGAGTGGCTGGCCGGCTTCATCGCCGGGCGCGTGTTGCCGCGAATGTAGTCGCACGGGAGCAATGCCGTGATGCGCGTGGCCTTTCGGTTGACGAGGTGTCGCGTGTAGACTCGGCGATATTCGGCGCACATGCCCAGGAATGGTTTCGTTCCCATCGCGGTGTCAGGAAACTTGACACTTGTGATCTGCAGGCCCCAGTCCCTGCTGTTTGTCGCCTTGCCAAACAAAGACATACAGCGATGGCACTGAAAGTGCATGAATCGCCAGTATATTTAAGGAGACCGGTTGCGATGGCAGCTCACGACGAGAAGATTTCGACCAACAGACGCAGACTTTTCAAGGCGCTGTCGAGTGTGCCGGTGGTGATGACGCTGCGGCCGGG
>Ga0116164_10000874_pt1 | contig 24193 bp, 20 predicted proteins | sample AD_UKC109_MetaG_FD_89888 | JGI IMG/M metagenome (GOLD analysis project Ga0116164, IMG submission 89888) | Active sludge microbial communities of municipal wastewater-treating anaerobic digesters from Hong Kong - AD_UKC109_MetaG | ecosystem: Engineered > Bioreactor > Anaerobic > Digestate... | reverse complement strand
CCACAGGGATCGCCTCTTCGGCGACGGCTGCACCAACTGCGCTGAAACCCTCGAAGGTGCCTGCCTGACATGCTGCGATCTGTTCTGGCGTCAGATCCACAGGGATCGCCTCTTCGGCGACGGTCGTGCCTTCGGCTCCAAACCCTTTAAACGTGCCCGTCTGACATGCTGCAATCTGTTCTGGCGTCAGATCCACGGGCTCAGCCTCATGTTCCATTATTTTACCCCACTGGGCTACCATGCGTACATCGTACTGATCTTGTTATCTTCCTCAAAGAAATTCACGTACTTGTCCTTGGCTTTAGCGCTGGCGGCTATCGCCATCATTCCCACAACCTGACTGTCGTTATTAGGCCAAAGCTGCCTCCATCCCATGTCAGACACGTACACAAATGCATATCTGTTGGCTGCTCCGTATGCATACAGTCCTGTGATCTTTTTATTGTATTGCCATCCCATAGCGTTATCCCTCCTCACCAAACATAGAGCACCTTGATACGGCCGTTCTCTTCGTAGAAGTTCACGTTCCTGTTCTCTTCTTTGGCATGAGCGGCCATGATCGCCATCGTCTCAACCTGGGAGTCGTAGGAGGGCCAAAGCTGTTTCCATCCCATCCCCTGAATGTAGACCAATATGTACCGGTTGTTCGGACCGTAGGCGTACAGCCCTATGATCTTCTTATTATACTGCCAACCTGTTACTCTGTTGTGGGTGTTGATCGTCATGTTGGCGGCTTTTTTCCGAAGAAGCAGACGGTCTCGATTATACTTGAAAACCATGCTCAGGTTTACGCGATCTTCGTATGCCTTGATCAGAATCTGTTCGCACTCTTCCATCGTCTTGCCTTCGGCCATGGCTGTAATATAGGTCCATATGCAATCCTTAAACGGTTGATATTGCATTGCATAGACTGGCTCCGTGTAGCCGAGCCATGAATAACAGCCTTTTTCGATTGTCGTCTGGCCTAAGCAATTGTTCCCGTTGGTAGAACATGCCAATGTGTAAATCTGAAGCTCTTTGGTCAGCTTTTCGGCGTTGTTCTTGTCTATAACAGGTGTTGCGCTGTTGTTCTTCTCTCCGTAGAAGGCAGAACAACTTCCGTGATCTAAAGCGATGACCGCCTTGGTTATCCTCTTTTGATCGTAGTCAAGCCAATAGTCCACGTTCTCTGGGCTGGCCTGATCATCGCTCAGATCTACCACTGAGAACCCTTTACTTTCCAGATGCGCTTTAAGACCCTCACCGATCCAGTTGGTGTATTCGGTTGCGGTATCGCATTTGTTTCTGATGATGAGGATATCAGCCATCAGTCACTCCCCCATCTCCTCCATCCACTGTTCAACCTGCTTTCTCACTTCTTGAACCCCTCTGTCAATGAGTACCGCTTCACCAGCTTTTTCTCTCTTCAGATCCTCGAGAACGCCTCGAACTGTAAACTCTTGACCTGTGGTCATGTTAATCGTCATTGCATCAGCTGCTTCAGGGTTCTCTTTGACCCACTTCTCTAGTTTCTCTACATCCATTTTGACCCAACTCTTAATGTTTATTGATTGTATTAAGGATTTTAAACTATTTAAATTTTACTAATAACTTCAAACGCGCTAAATTAAAATAAAATTAAATTTATGTTATGTATAAATGCTTATAAAACTTTTTCATATGGTGTGTGTTATTAATTACTTCATATTTTCGAAATCGGCATGATCCGTCATAGATACCTATAAATTTTTAACTAAATGCATATACACATACGTTGAAATATTCTAGAAATAATCTTAGATACATAAAATAGATTATTTTAATATATGGCGGTTTTCTATCCGACACGACCCTCTCATCGAATCGAGGGAAATTTGATATAGAGATAAGAGCCAGGTCGTTTGGAGGAGGGGTCTAAGATTAAAGAGGAGATCTGGATCGAGAAGTACAGGCCGACGAGCCTAGACGACGTGGTGGGCCAAGAGGAGATCGTGAAGAGGCTCAAGTCCTACGTCAGGAGCAGGAACGTCCCCCACCTCCTCTTTTCAGGACCTCCGGGGGTGGGAAAGACCGCGGCGGCCATCAGCATGGTGAGGGAGCTCTTTGGCGACGACTGGCGGGCGAACTTCATCGAGCTGAACGCCAGCGACGAGCGGGGGATCGACGTCGTTCGGCACAAGGTGAAGGATTTCGCCAGGACCGCGCCCCTCGGCGACGCCGAGTTCAAGGTGATCTTCCTCGACGAGGCCGACGCCCTCACTAATGATGCCCAGAGTGCTCTGCGGAGGACGATGGAGAGGTACAGCTCCATCTGCAGGTTCATCCTCTCCTGCAACTACTCTTCCAAGATCATCGAGCCGATCCAGTCGAGGTGTGCAGTCTATCGGTTCAGGTCATTATCCGACGATGCCGTCACTGCGAGGATGAAGAAGATCGCAAAAGACGAGGGAGTCGATGTGACCGACGAAGGGATGGGGGCGATCATATACGTCGCTCGAGGCGACATGAGAAAGGCGATCAACGCCCTCCAGGCGGCGTCTCTGATGGAGGACTCGGTGACCGGAGATACCATATACCAGATCACCGCCACCGCCCGGCCCGAGCAGATCAAAGAGCTGATCGAGGCCGCCATCGCCGGAAAGTTCACTGCGGCTCGAGGCCTCCTCGACGAGCTTCTCCTGGTCCAGGGACTCTCGGGCGAGGACGTCATCCTCCAGATCCACCGGCAGATGATAAGCCTCATGGACTCCGACTTCCTTTCCGCCGCAACCCTGGTGAGGCTGATGGACAGGATCGGAGAGATCGATTTTAGGATGACGGAAGGGGCGAACGAGCGGATACAGCTGGAGGCGCTCCTCGCCTACTTCGCCCTCGCCGGCTCGGGACCGTGATGTGAATGGACCCGATCCCCGTCTTCTGGGCGGCAGCAACCCTCGCCATAGTGACGGTTTGTGCTGTTCTGGCGGCCCGGTTCGGGGTGGAGATCGCCATCGGGGTATTCGCCTCCCTGACGGTCCTTGCAAACCTCATCGCCGCGAAGACGATAGTCTTCGGGCCGTTCATCGCGCCGGCGGCGGTTCTCGTCTACGCCTCTACCTTCCTCATGACGGACATCTTGAGCGAGCTATTCGGAAAGGATAAGGCGAAGCTGGCGGTCTGGACAGGCTTCATAGCGAATATCGTGATGCTCGTCTCGATTCTGATCGCAGTCCGGTGGTCTGCGTCCCCGGTGATGGACCCTCAGCTTGCAAGCTCTTTTGATGCGGTATTCGGCTTCGCCCCTCGGGTGATCGGGGCCTCGATGGTCGCTTACCTTGCAAGCCAGCATCACGACGTCTGGGCTTACGGCTTCTGGAGGGATAAGACCGATGGACGGCATCTTTGGCTCCGGAACAACGCCTCGACGATGGTCTCCCAGCTCATCGACACCATCATCTTCATCAGCCTCGCATTCTACGTCGTTCTTCCCAACTCCGTCCTGGTTCAGATGATGGTGGGCCAGTACGCCATCAAACTTTTGATCGCGGCCCTGGACACGCCCTTCATGTACCTGGCGGTGGCGGCGGCTCGAAGGGCGAGATGAAAACCTCCATGAGTGGATGGCAATCGACCGGCTCGGGATGGCAGAATACGAACTCCGTCAATCGGCGATTTTGATAGGGCTAACCGACCGTTTAGACCGAGAAGACCGAAAGATATATCGCCAGTGCTAAACTGATATTTTGCCAAAAGTGAATTGAAGTTTTCAGGAGGATAGAGAAGATGCCTGAGTTTGCAAACCCCTTTTCAGGTCTGGCCCACGACCGGAAGCTCACGGGTGAGGAGCTGATCCGGGCCGTAAGGTACATGATAGCTGCCGAGTACGAGGCGGTCCAGCTCTACATGCAGCTCGCGGAGTCGACGGACGACGAGCTGGCCAAGGCGGTCCTGGTGGACATCGCCGACGAGGAGAGGGTCCACGCCGGCGAGTTTTTGAGGCTTCTGAAAGAGCTGGCCCCCGACGAGGAGGAGAAGTACGAAGAGGGGTATGAAGAGGTGGAGGAGATCATCGAGGAGCTGAGTGGGTAGACTCGGCACCTATCCGAATTTGTCGGGCCGGCGATCTTAACGCTAGAGGATGTGACTAGATGAGACTTAAACTGATTTTGACCCTGATGATGCTGACGGCGTTGGCGATACCAGTTGTAGCGGATGAGGTAGACGATCTCATATTGGGTCTAAAGGACTCGGATTCGGAGGTCCGAGCGAGTGCAGCCATTGATCTCGGTGAGATAGGCGATTCCAGAGCGGTTGATTCTCTTATTCAGGCTCTGAAGGACGACAAGGACTCATATGTCCGAAATAAGGCTGCCGAGGCTCTCGGCAAAATTGGCGATGCTCAGGCTGTTGATCCTCTTATTCAGGCTCTGAACGACGAATCTGAGACGGTTCGGGGCAGTGCTGCGGGGGCTCTCGGCAAGATAGGTGATACTAGGGCTGTTGATCCTCTTATCCAGGCTTTAAAAGATAAGGAGTGGGGTACCCGCTCAAGTGTTGCGGGGGCTCTCGGAGAGATGGGCGATACTAAGGCTGTTGATCCTCTTATCCAGGCTCTGGAAGATAAGGAGGGGATGGTTCGGTACGAGGCGGCTATGGCCCTCGGCAAAATTGGCGATGCTCAGGCTGTTGATCCTCTCATCAAGGCTCTGAAAGATAAGGAGTGGATGGTTCGGTCCGGGGCGGCTTGGGCCCTCGGTAAGATTGGCGATGCCCGGGCTTTTGATCCTCTAACCGCAGCACAGAAGGATGAAGATCCACGGGTCCAAGCGGAAGCTGCCAAGGCTCTCGAAAATATCGAAGGCCCTGAGCCTATCGAGAATACCGAAGACGCCGAAAAAAGTCCACTGCCCCTATCTATAGGAGTAATATCCCTGATTGCGACTGCTCTCTTCGTTAGGTCCAGGAGGTTCTGACCGCCTACGAGAGAGTACCACTCTTTCCCCAGCCAGAATCGATTTTTGGTGTTTAAATGCGTTTATTACGAGGGCTACGCCTTTTATGGAATGATGTGATTTTTTTTGAGGATATAATGATGAGTAAATCGGCGATCTTCACCATTCTTTTGCTGCTCGTCACCGCGACCGGCTCCTTTGGTGGATGGGGCTTTGTGGGCGAATCAGATCTGCCCGAAATTGAATCAAATCAATCTGGGATTGAATCAGATCAATCTGAAATCGAATCAGATCAGACCGGGATATACGTCACCGGCATGGTTTACAACGTCGTGGACGGAGACACCTTCAACGTCACTGATTTCGGTAGGGTCAGGCTGGCGGACGTCGACTCGCCGGAGATGAACACCCAGGAGGGCAAGGCCGCGAAATTGTACACCCAGCTCCACCTTGAGGGAAAGACGGTCTATCTGGACGTCGACGATCGGAGGGGGACCGACCTGTACGGCCGATATGTCTGCGTCGTCCGCCTGGAAAGCCCATCGGGCGAGGTCGGCGAGAACTTCAACAGGATGCTGGTGGACGACGGGTTTGCGGTGGTGACCGACTACAAGGACAACGAGTTCGATCCCCTGGACTGGTGGCCCTCTTTCCGCCAGGTGGTCATCGGGGAGGTGGAGCTGAACCCCGCCGGAGATGACAACGAGCCCGGAGGAGAGTGGGTGAAGATCTTCAACCGAGGCGAGGAGAAGGTGGACGTCGGCGGCTGGACCCTCACCACCACCAGTGGAAGGTCTGTCGTTCAGACCATCCCCGAGGGGACGGTCATCGAGCCGGACGAGAGTTATCGTGTCACTAGAGAGTGCCGGTGGCTGGACAACTCCGATGAGTCGATCGTCCTGACGACGGATACAAACCTGGAGGTGGAGAGAACCCCGCCCCTCAGCGACGATGACAACGACGGCCAGGTCTGGTTTTTGACTGACGAAGATGTCCCCAAGTGGCGTTACGGGTGGCCGTGATCGGCATAAAGATTGTGAAGCCTATGAATCTCCCATTCTCTCCTAACTCTTTTGCGATAGAGATGCCAGGTTCTCTTGGGCCCTCTGGGTGTAGTGGTGGCCAGGCCCCAGAAACTGCTGGAAGATTCTGAAGGCCCGCTGATAGCTATCTTTTGCGCCTTCGAGGTCGCCCATCTCCAAGAGGACATCCCCTAAGTTGTTCAGCCGGATCGCCGTCTTGAGGTGGTTTGGGCCGTAGGCGTCCCTGTCGATGGCAAGAGCCCTCTCGAACTGGTCGAGGGCTCTCTCAAGGTCGCCTAATGACCTCAATACCGTGCCGAGGTTGTTCGCCCGAATGGCGATCTTGAGCCTATCGGGAGCGTCTTGCTCCTCCTCGATGGCGAGGGACCGCTCGAAGCATCTCTTCGCGCCAGCCAGGTCGCCGAGGACCCGGAGGACGGATCCCAGGTTGTTGAGGTCGGTGGCGACCTCCGGGTGGCCGGGTCCAAAGAGCCTCTCGTCGAGGACGATCAGCCTATCGAGCACATCTCTCGCCCCTGAGAGGTCGCCTCTCCGGTGGAGGTAGAGCCCCACCTGGTTTAGGAGGAGGGAGGCGGGCTCTGACCCCATCCCCAGCTCCTCGACCTTCTTTGTTGAAGCGAGGGCGTGGGGGAGGAGGCGGGCGCACTCCGGCCAGGTGGAGAGATCCTCCAGATGAGAGCTGAAGGCGGCTCCAACGGCCCTTGCCGTCTCGTCGGCCCAGCTCTTTCTTTCCTCGTCGTCGAGGCGGCCATAGGCGAAGTCTTGGATCAGAGGATGTACCGACAACATCTCTTCATCCCGTCTCACAAGCCCCCTCCGGTCGAGGGCCAGAAGGCCCGACTCCACCGACTCGGGCAGAAGAGCGGCGGCCTTCACGAGGAGGTCGAGGGGCAGGTCCTCGGGGGCGAGGAAGGCGGAGAGGCTCAGAAGGTCGATCCCCTCCTGGGAGACTGCCCCCACCTGCTCCATCGTTATCGCCAGGACGGAAGCGAGGGGCTCGGGAAAGCCCGGAGGAGTTAGACCCGAGATGTCAACAGATCGTCTCTTGTAAGCGCCAAGATACCGGGAGAGGGATATCCCCGTCCATTTTATGTAAGCTCCAGCCATCTCCAGGGCGAGAGGGCCTTCCTCTAGAAGTTCGGCCAGCTCCTCTGAAGCCGCTTGATCCGCCTGGCCGGTCCGGCTTGAAAGAAACGCCGTCGCTTCGGCGGTTTCGAGGGGTCCCACCTCTATCTCGGCGAAGGTCCCATTCCAGCCCGAGCTCTTGGAGGTGATTATCACGTCGCCTCCGCTCTTTGGCAGAAGCAGATACTTCTCCAGGGCCTCCGGCGATGGGACGTCGTCGAAGACGACGAGCCAGCGGCCGTTCTCCTCCAGCCATGTCCGAACGGACTCAGCGAGATCTCCGAGGTCGGAGTCCTCCTGGTGAGGTATGCCGAGTGGCTCGGCGATGGCGGCGTAGTCGGAGGTGAGGACGGTCGCATCTCTGGCTCTGACCCAGAACCTGAAGTCGTAATCGGTGACGTGGACCTGGCCGTGCTCTTCGGCGATCGCGCTCTTTCCCATGCCGTCGGGGCCGGTGAGGACGACGGGGCAGCCTTCATCAAGTCCGTCTTCTAGACCTTTCAGGATAGAATTTCTGCCTGTGAAGTGGGGGTTTCTGCGACCTTTGAGGAAGATGTCTATCATCATCCTCTATTATCGATCCGCATCTATTAAACTCTGTCCCGCATCAAATCCCTAATACAGCTAGCTTCGACGCGACCTCGACAACGTCCTATCCCTGGAACCGGGAGCAGCAAAAAGGAATATTAAATAAAAATGGTGGGCCCGGTCACGACGAGAGGTAGTCGTAGAGAAAAGCTGCGACCACCGCTCCCGCGATCGGCCCTATCACGTAGATCGGGAAGAAGCTCCAAAGGTTTGCCCCTCCCAGAAGCTGGTCGGCGAGGTACGGCCCAAAGGTTCGGGCGGGGTTGAGTGAAGACCCGGCGATGTTTCCCGTGGTGGTGATGATACCCCCAACAGTTAGGCCGATGATGATCCCCGCAAACCCCGGTGGCGCCCTCTCGTCGACGGCTACCCCCATGATCACCAGCATCAATAGGAACGTCCCCACAGCCTCTGCCAGGATCGCCTGGCCGAAGGTGATGCCAGGGAACGGGGCTGTCGCTCCGAGGCCTCCCACCGTCACCGCCTTCATCCCGACGGTAGCGGCGAAGAGCAGGCTTGCGATGCTTGCTCCCAGAAGCTGGGCGAGGATGTAGGGGACCACTTCTTTCGTCGGAAACCTTCTTGTGGCCCAGAGGGCGATCGTCACCGCCGGGTTGATGTGAGCGCCCGATATCCGCCCGAGGGCGTAGATGGCGGCGGAGATCGCGAGAGCAAAGGCCATGCCTATCGCAAACCAGTCGCCCAAACCTCCCAAAGCACCGATCCCGATGTTGAAGGGGACCGGTGTAGTCGCCCCCTCGGAGATCATCAGGGTTATGGCCGCAGCCCCCGCCCCGAAGTAGACGAGGAGGAAGGTGCCCACGGCCTCGGCTATGAACCTCTTTGCAAGAGACATGGTTTCAACCCTCGTGATATGCCGAGTAGCAGGGCTTGCAGAGGATCCTCGGAACTGTCTTTTTCAGCTTCTTCGCCGGGAAGGGGTATCCGCCCTGCCAGACCTCGACCTCCTCTCTTACGAGATGGTCCATGCAGACGCCCATCCCGCAGACGATGCAGATCGCCACGGCGTCGGTGTCCTTTCCCTCCTTGGCGCACAAATAGCACTTCATCTGGTTCGCCCCCAAAAATTGGAGGGAAAGAGGTCTAGACCGCCTCTCTCCACTGGCAGTAGGAGTGCCTGAAGTCGATCAGAGAGGCCGAGGCACACCCCTTGCAGACTCTGGCGGGAGATGCTGGGTTCTCTTTGTGCAGGGCGATGATGTTCGTCATCATCGTTGCCGTCACCGGCTCGCTGGTGAGAAGGCACGGATAGTCTGCAAGCCTCATCAGGGCCGAGAACCGGACGGTTATGGCGCAGGCTGGATAGGCGTACCTCTGTGGGTTCATGATAACCTCGTTTTTGTGAACCGGCTCGAGGTCGACGTTGAAGCCCGCGATCTGGGGAACGAGCTTATTGCCGGTGCCGTTCACCCGCTTTCTCGTCCTGTCGAGGAGGTTCCATCCTCGATATATCATGTCCATGAAGTCGCAGTTGTGAAGCTCGGCAGCGGCCCCCCTCGTCGGGTAGAGCTGGACAAAGTTGTGGAACCTCTTTGTGAGAAGGTCGACGACCATTATGGCGTTGAATCCGTCCAGCTCCAGGATGTACTCGACGGCGCAGGCCGAAGCCCCCGTGGCGAGGGAGAGGGGCTGGTACTCGTTCTTGAACTTGCCAATGGCGCTCCGGAGGGTCGAATCCATCACATCGGTCGTGGCCTCGATTACCGCCATGATGACGTCGTCCTTGCACATGTTGAAGGTCGACTGGGCCAGGTGATGAGCGATGTCGCCGACGCAGTAGGCGGGGACTGTGACGATGTTTCCGTAATGGACGCCATCGTCCATCGCCTCTTTGACCGCGCCTTCCATCCTCTTCTTGTAGGTGGCCATGTACTTTCGAACGTCAAAGGAGGTGTGGCCATGGTCGTCCATCAGCTTCGCCTGGGCTTCGATCGGGCTCTCATAGATGAACTTGAGCATCTCGATCTCTTTTTTCATAGCTTCTGTCAGGGTAGCCCCCGACTCGACCTGGTGGGCGAAGACCTCGCCGACGCCGTAGGAGGTGTTCATCCCCCAGGACTTCGCCGAGAGGATCGCCTGCTTGTGGGCCAGGGGGATGTCCACAGTCTTCAGGATCCTGTTGACGACGTTGCTGGTGCTTCCTGGAATCAGGGCGAAGTCGACGACGCAGGTGGGCCCATAGAAGCCGCCGTACCTTCTAACGACCTCGCTTCCGATCATCGCCTCCGCCTTTCCGATGGCGTTGATGAAGGCGTCCATGCTCTTTTTGAACTTCGCGTCCTCTTGGTAGAGGATCTCCAGGATCGCTGGGGTCTGGTAGTGCTCGACGAATGGGTCGTCCTCGGGCCGTATAGTCTTGCAGAGCCCTTTCAGAGTCTCGTAGTGGGCTTTGACCGAGTCCTTGTGGAGCCGGATCACGGCGACGCTCTGATCTTCTGCCACCGTCATCTTCTCCACCACGTCGACGTAGGCTTTCGCATCCTCAACGACGAAGTTCTGGCCCCTCTTCTTCTTCACAACCCCCACATCGGCTCTCTGGGCCGCTATCGCCTCATCCACCATCTTCTGGTAAATTTCGGACATACTTAGGTCCTCCAAAATAGATACAGATCTAAGAATAGTGTTGATGAGAGATAAGACTTTCGTCTGGAGCAATCTCATTCATTCTCTGGTATGTTATTCAATTTTGCCATCATTTGTGCTAAAATGAACGAATATCAGAGATAACAAAGAGTTCCAGAAAACCCCAAAGATCCTCATGACGACTATTCCTGGATGACGAGGCTGCACAACTACATCGACACTCACAATGGACCGTTCAACGAGACCGACATCTGGAATGCGATGTTGATGGTAGCGTCGAACGGTAATGAAAGCAAAGATGGGGGTTCTTACCTCTGGCACCGTGAAACTGATGTATACGATAGTCACCGACCTGGACGAGAAAACGTTGACTGCAAGGTTCTCTCTCAGAGATGGACCTGTCAGCGATCCTGTCATTGGGACAAACGAGTTGATCTTATCAGACCCGTTCACATTCAGGCTGGATCGGTGATATATCGCTACGATCCTGATATAAAGTCGACTGCAGGTAGCTGGGCGCCGAATTTCATGAGCTGACGATGAAAAACGATGGCTGGGATCCACAAAGGAACCCTGCTCTGGAATCAGAAACCGTTGTTAATCCTCAACAGCTTCATCTGCTCCCAGTCATCGCCGCCAAAGCCGCCGGTCTGGTCCACGAGCAGAAGCTCATCCTCTGAGATGACGTTGAACACCGCGGTTCCCATTATGGTCGCGTTGCCCTTGGGCACATCGACCCAGGTGACGCTCACGGTGTCGCCCTCGACGGTGCCGTAGGCGACGCTCGCCCAAGCCGGGTTCTCGTCGGCCGAATCCTCAGCGTACCACCAGATGTTGTCGTCGACCTGGCGAATGTAGAAACCAGCGCCGTCTGAGTCACAGTCACCCGTCAGATCAAGCGCCTGTGCCATGGTGCCGAGAGGGGATGCCATCGCCAATATCCAAAATGTCCTGTTCATAGCCGGTTATCCCGAAATGTTTACATCATATATTTTGTCCTCTTCGATTATAATTAACTTTTTGCCGGTGATGAAGCAGAGGGCCGGGGAGATCAAATGGGTGGGGTTTATACCATAAAGTCAGACAGTATTAAAAGGATGAGAATTTAATAAGATAATGAGGCCCATCTGGGAACGGTATGCATGACCCATCCGAAGAAGGGCCCCCACTAAAAGAGAGATGTGATCCCATGCGATATTCAGTAAAGATGATAGGATTTATGATCGCAGCTGTCATCACGGCGAGCAGCTTCGCGTTTCAGACTGCCTGTGCAGAAAGCACGGAAACGCTGACAAATGACGACATTCTGAAGATGGAGATCCTCCACCACTTCCACCTCACAGCCGATGGGACGAAGCTCGTCTACCTGACCACCGACGGTTCCGATCTTCTCCCCCCAGAAGACAACGGGACCATCAGGATGATCGATCTGGAGACAAAGAGGGAGGTCGTCCTCTCAGATCCAAATGAGTCGGTATCGATCTGGTCGGTTTCGCCGGACGGGTCTCGGATAGCGTATATTTCGATGCCCTTGGATGGGAACGCAAGCGCCCTGACGATTCAGGATCTTTCGACGCTGGAGAAGGAGAAAAGAAGCGACGTTCCAAAAGAGCTCCTGGCCGGGTTTGAATGGCTTGGAACGGATCGTCTCGCCTTCACCGGCGCGCCGGAGGGGGAACCAGCTGAAGAGCTTCCGGGTGACGTCATCGTCATGGATGCGATCCCAGATCCTGTAATCCTCAAATCGTACTCGGTTCAAGACGGAGATGTGACGCTCCTGACGTCAAATGGCGACGTCATATACGCGTATCATCCATCCCCCGACGGCAGGTACATCGTCTATAAGGCAGCCTCGTATCCCGAGGCCTGGCTTGAGGCTCCAACCTTCAGGTACGTCATCCTCGATACGGCCACCGGATCGGAGGACGAGTTCATGGCGCTGGTGGAGGGGTACCAGGATGAGAACGAGTTTGCGTGGTCTCCCGACAGCACCATAGTCTATGTCGAGAGGATGCAGAACGGCGGCCTCCATTACCCTGTCCGGTACACGTCCGACATCGTGGCCTACAGCCCGGCCACAAAAGCTCTGGAAGAGGTCCCGATGAGCTGGGATCGAAAGCTGTTAAAAGACCTCTTTAACGACGACGTCGAGATGGAGCCCTTCAACGGCGGATTGTACGCCCTTCTCGCAGACGGGACCAACCCGAAGGTCGCAAAGTACACCCGGACCGACGGCGGCTGGGATATGACGCTTCTTTCGGGCGAGCACCAGGGGAACATCTTCGCCTTCGAGAGCACAGACGACGGTTCTGTCCTCTACTACAATTACAATACGGCGTCAGTTCCACCCCAGATTTATGAGGCAGAGGTATTGGGCCAGAATATCAGCAGCCCCGAAGAGATCACAAGCCTCAACGAGGACCTACTCAAAAAGCATCTTGGCTCGTCTGAGGTCGTCGAGTGGACGGGCGCCCAAAACGAGACGGTCCAGGGGGTGCTCAGATATCCGGCCGATTACGAGCCTGGCAACAGATATCCGCTCGTCTTCGTCATCCACGGAGGTCCCACCTACTCCGACTTTGACGGCTGGCGCGATACGTGGGAGTTCCCCTACCATCTGATAACGAACTCTGGCTTTGTCACCCTCTCAGCAAACTACCACGGGAGCAGCAACTATGGCTTTGAGTTCGCGGAATCGATTGAGGGTGGGCATTATTACGATCTTCCAATCGAGGATTTCGAGAGGGGTATCGAGTATCTAGCTGACCGGGGGATCATCGACGAGGATAAGATGGGAACTACCGGATGGTCGAACGGTGGCATCCTGACCCTGGCGTGGATCGCCACCTATGACGGCCTGAAAGCCGCCGTTGCCGGTGCGGGGACGGCAGACCAGAACTCCCAGTTCTCGAACACCAACGGGGCGGTGATGACGAAGATGTACTTTGATGTTACTCCGTTCCAGGACCCAGAGGCGTACATTCCCATCATGGGCGCGTTCCATGCCGAGAACGTCACAACTCCGCTTTTGATGCTGAACGGATTGGAGGACAACTCCGTCGTTCCAGCGAGTGCCATCTCGACTTACCGGGCGTATAAAGAGGGGAGCGGTGCAGAGGTGAAGATGGTCCTCTTTGAGGACGAGCCTCACCATCTGAAGAAATACCCCGACCAGGTTCGTAAAGTAGACGAGGAGATAGGCTGGCTGAAGAAGTACATCCTCGAATCGTAAATTTCCCGTTCCGGGATGGATCGAAGATTTCAGAGGACTTACGCGGCTGATGTCAAGCTGCGTAAGTCTCAGTTTATAACAGATTTGCAGAAGCTCAATAAGTTCAGGGAAGATCCCAAAGGGTTTGGAGGTGGCCGTCTCCCATGATCATTTTTTGGCCACCTGTTTCCGATCCGCCACCGTTAAGCTTTGATGCCAAAGACGCTTCTGGCCAGGTTGAACCGTTCCTGATGAGCCTTCACCAGCTCGCTGATATCGATCTCGGGCTCACTGAACACCCAGCCGACGGAGACCCATCGATCGAGGCTGCTGGAGTAAGCGTGACCTCCGAAATAGCCGTCGTATCTCATCGTCGGCCCGTCGATGGAATCGAACCTCTCGCCGCCCACCGCTCCGTCGTAATAGACCCCCGGGGATCTGACCCCTTCGAACCGTGCCGATGCCGTTGTAGCCAGCAATGCGATGACCAAGGCCATCAGGGCCATTCTGCCACTTCTCACTCTCCTCACCCTCCTCTAAACTATCCTTTGATTTCGACGATTCTATCGCAAGACCGTACAATCGGATTTTGCTGCGACGTCGAGCTTTCGATCCTTCTGACTTCATCGTTTAATACTGTCGATATAGATAAAAAGTGTTTCGATGCGTTTGGGGTATAACCCACGTATTCCCGGTCCTGGATCAGGTTTTGGCTCGAAGGTAGTGCAAGATGCGAGGCACAAAAAACAGGTTCGCAAGACCGATTTTTTACCTTTTACTCGCTCTTCGCCCCGGATTCGATTAGGTGGGGTAAGACTTTTCGAGGCATAATGTTCAAGGTATCGACCGATGGAATAATTGATATATCACCGGATGAAGACCCAGACAACGTTATCAGCCGATACGAAGGCTGGAAGAGAATTTGAGATGATCTCAATGGAGTCAGAGATTTTGCAGCCCGTCGACGGGACCGAGCAGATCGAAGTTTACCCCTACATCAGGTCGATCGACATGATGTCCTCCAACTCGTACATAATCTCATCCGAAGATCAGCTGGCCCTCATCGATCCGGGAGGTCTCGACGATCAGACGGACCGATTGATAGAGGTTCTCTTCGGCCTATATGACAGAAAGCCAAGGCCTCTCGTGTTTTATCTGACTCACATCCACGCCGACCACTCCTTCCAGCTCAATCGAAGAGACCTCTTTGAGAGCTTCGATCAGGCCGCTCTCGCGGTCCAGGAGCATGGTGCCTTGGCCTTGGAGAGGGGAGCGGATGAGATGACCCTATCCCGATTTCTCAGAAAGAAAGTCGACCCGATATCGCCGGAGATCTGGCTTCTCTCCTCAGAGGATATGAAAGATCGAGCCCCGAGACGTTTGACCTTGGATGGTGGCTTGATCTTCAAATATGCGACGGAGTCAAAAGACATCGGCGGAGGCCAGATCCTGAACAGCCAGAGGGTGGAGATGGGAGGAAGAGATCAGCTCGAAATCTTCCATCTCCCCGGCCACAGCCCTGACAGCGTGGTGATCCGGGCGGGTGACATTCTCTTTTTGGGCGATCTCCTCTTTGCCTCCAATCCGGGGGTCGCTGGAATTCCCGGATGGTCCCGGGACGAGCTGATGGCGTCGATCAAGAAGGCTCTCTGGATTTTGGATAACAGGGATATCCGCATCTGCTGCCCAGGCCACGGCAGGCCGATGGACATCGAGACCGTCAAAAGAACGCTCGTAAGATCACACAAGTACACGGCGTCGCTGGAGGATATCGCCGTGATCGATCATGACTGGGCGAGGTTGACGGCGGACTATGCTCATGCGGCTCTCCGGGAGATGGACAGGCTCTTCACCATCATAACCGGACGGCTGATCCTCACGTCCAGCGTTCTTGAAGATCTGGAGGAGACAGAGGCTGCGAGGGATGCCGAGGGGCTGGTGGACGCCGTGGCCATCGATGAGTTATTCACCCGCATGGACTATTTCCTATCAAGCCACAGAGCAGATGAAATCCTTGACATCGAGCTCGTGCTCAGGGCAGGGCATACGTTCGGGCGGCTGGAGAGGATCTTCGAGAAGAAACAGGTTGAGGGGCTCTTTGAAGATCATCTTTTGAGGAGGGCCGAGAGGCTGCTGAACGATTATATGGTCACTTTCAGGGGATTTCGGCCTTATCAGAGCCTCAGTCCGAAAAACCTCAACTCGGTCGTCGACGCCTCCCTGGAGGCGTTCAGGCATAAGCCCTACGACGAAGATGCGATTCTTGCGGCCGAGACAGAAGAGGAGTACTTGCGGGCCTTGAGAGCCCGGATCACTCATGTGAATCTGGCCGAGAGGGCGGGCCTCGTCTTCGAGAGGGTCGACGACTTGCCGGAGGTTCTAATCGATGCAGAGCGTTTCTCCGACCTGGTCATAGACGTCCTCGAAAGGCTCGTGGCTGCAAGAGCTGAGGAGATCGTCATCGAGACTGCCAGACGTGACGGCTCGATCTTGGCCAGCATCTCGGGCACCGGCTCGAAGCTCGCCAACCCCTTCCGCGAGGCTGAGATGATGTTTCTGCAGCGTTCGGTCTCACTATGTGGCGGGACCCTGGTGGGGAGATCGGAGGTAGGGGTGGATCCGGGGCTTTCGATCAGGTTTTTGTCTGAAGAAAAAGCCCCATGAGTGAGGCGATCCGAACCGACACCCATCAATTCCAATATATGATGGGAATAGATCTAGGGTGAGCTGGGATGAAGCGCGTCTCCAGCGGAAAAGTCCCGGCTAGGGAGAGAATGTGAACTATCAGTGTGGCGGGATACAAGGTGCTGATGTTCGGAGAATCACGATCTTTCAAAGGAAATCTAATCTCACTAGTTCCCATATCATCGTTGCCGAGACTTTGGGCCTTAGCACAAAAATGTGCTTCGGGCGTGGACTTCATTTTCCTTAGGTATTTCTTCTTCTCTTATTTTTAATCATACTGAATAACCACTTGAGTAGACCCGAACTTATTAAAAGTGTTCCAATGCCGAATGACAAAATAAATTTCATATCCAATTCAGACAATTTGTTTTTTATATATGTCATTGGATCCTCGACCAATACAGTAACAGTACAAGGTTCACAAAGCATATTCTCAGCTCCATTTCCTGTATTGACATAGGTAAGAAGTGTTAGGGTATGATTACCTTCTTTTTTCGGAGTTACATGCCAAATCCATTCGCCTTTTTTATGCTTTTTGGTTATATACTGTTCTTCTAGAGTATTAGTCGAGACATCGAAAGCAGAGTTATCATAATCCAATTTAATTCTATAAGTTAAATTATATTCAAAATCTATACCTTTATCTATAACATCTTTTAGGCCTTCGCTTAACTCCACTTTATCTTCGCCAATACGGGCATAAATATCTTCTCTGACATTACGTACCATAAATTCGGGAGGATCCCAAACTACCCACCCTGAAGCTTCTTCGGCAAATTCCTGGTTGTCTTCGATGGATGGCGAAGGCGGAGATGCTGCTGTGCCAGAAGTTTCGACAGATCCTACACCATGACCTTTTGATTTTGATTTTCCTGCTGAGACACCAGATTCTTCCGTCTCACCGGATACTCCTGTCTCAGCAGATTCTCTGATATAACCAGATGCGCCGCTCTCTGTTCCGGGTAGAGCTGTCATTACTACCTCTTCATAGGATTGGAGATATCTTTCTATATCTGTCGAAAGTACTTGTTTCTCCCATAAATCACGATCAATAATTATATCAGTATTAATTATCATTCCGTATGCAACGGTACCCATCAAATTATAATCCATTGTATTATTTTCTGATGAATTTATAGCTAGATCAACTTCGTTATCAGCGACGTAGTTATCTTTCAACTCATTTTTATCTGATTCGCTCAAGTATATTCCTATCTGGTTTTTGCTGGCGATGTTGCTTGAGATTTCGTTGTAAGATGAGCCCTTGAGGGCGATTCCGCCAGAATTATTATAGGCGCTATTATTTGTGAGGTTGTTGTTCTCCGAATTTAAAAGTGTAATACCGCACCCCGTATTGTTGCTGGCAGAGTTATCTGCCAATGTATTGTTGTAGCTATCCTCAAGGGATAGACCGTTCACCCGGTTATCGTGAAGGCTGTTGTTCGAGATGGTGATCGTCCAAGAATTGTCTAAGATCATGCCACGGTAGTTGTTGCTGGCGCTGTTGTTGTCGACGATATTTTCGGTGGAGCCTTCGATCAAGAAACCGTATTTGTTATTGCTGGCTTTATTATCGCTAATGATGTTTCCAGAAGAACCCAATTTCAGCATTATGCCAGACTCTGTGTTGTTGCTGGCGCTGTTATTGGTGACGATATTTTCGATGGAGTTTTCAATAATGAATCCGTAGTATTTGTTATTGCTGGCGTTATTGTCACTGATTTCGTTTCCAGAAGATCTCTCCAGAACTATTATTCCCGATTTTTTATTGTATCTGACGCTGTTGTTCGTAATAATATTATCGTCGGATTTTTTTATGATGATTCCTCGTTCGTCGTTGTGATAAGCAATGTTGTCTGATATAATATTGATATTGGAGTTGTCTATGAAAATGCCGTTTTTACTGTTGTTGTAGACGTTGTTGGCTTTGATGATGTTCCCTTCTGACTTGTCGGTGATGAAGATGCCGTGCCCATTATCCTCGGGGTATCCACTATTCTCGCTGGCGTTGTTCTCGACAAGCGTATTATTGCAGGACCTCGCTAGATGAATCCCATTCAAGTTGTTGCGAATCGAATTGTTCGATATCATATTCCCATCAGCATCCAGAAGGTAGATGCCATCTATTCCTAATCTGAAGCTTATGTTGTTGTCATTGACCGTATTATTGCTGGATCTGATGAGTTGGATGCCGTAATCTCCGCCGTTGCTGATGCTATTCCTCGTGATCTCGTTGTAGCCGGAATCGTGCAGTCTTACACCATTTTTGTTGTTTGTGATGGCGTTATCTGCTATCGTGTTCCAATAAGCTTCGATAAGAACGATGGCCTCACTTCCATCGCTGAAGTTATTTCCCATTACGGTGTTATTTTTGGAACTAATAAATTCGATCCCAACCATACTCTTAAATGTATTATTTTCTATACAGGAATAGGTCGTGTTATAGAACCGAATCCCCGAGTCGATCTCATCGAAATTCTGGTCTTTTATTGTGATGTTGCTGGAGTCGAGGCAGCGAACGATGCCAGCCGCATAAGAAGATGAATCGATGGTTATGTCGACCGCACCGACCAGATAATAGACGGCCTTTCCATCTACTAGGTTACTGGCATCGATCTCATTTTCTCCGTCAGCATCGAAGTTGTAGCCGTTGCCCGACATGAGGTTCCTCTTTAAGGTGTTGTTTGTGGACCCCTCCAGGCCGATCCCTTTTCCGGTGTTGAAGCTCGCGTTGTTCTCGACAATTGTGTTATTCCTGGAATTCGAGAGCAAAATTCCATGACCGTTTTTCGTGGCGATGTTGTCTGTGATGTTGTTGCCATTGCTGCTCAATATATAGATTCCAAATTCGTCATCAGTGATGTTGTTCGCCGCTATGAAGTTGTCATTGGAACCGTTTAGCAGTATTCCGGCCCCGGCACCGCCATTGTATATGATATTATTATCTATTATATTATTGTGCGACAATACTTTGATCCCAGCGTCTTCTTGGGGCGACTTGCTGTAGTTCGTCGCGACGAAGCCTTCAAGGAGAATCCCGTCTGCATAAAGAGTTACAGCGCTCCCGTTTCCAGCTCCATCTACAACTGGGTACCCATCTCCTCGCAACGTAAGGGGCTTGGTCACGTTCACGTTTTCATACGTTCCCCTCTCCACCATGATCACGTCCCCAGGGCCCGCAGAGTCGATCGTCGCCTGAATGCTTCCGCCTTCAGTTACGATCCAGGTGATCCCTTGAGCCGATCCCAACAGAACGATCAGGGCCATCAACCCGATGAATTTATTGATCCTCACTATATCATCCCTTTTTAGAAATTAATTGAATATTTAGATTTCATGCTGCCTATCGTTATGATGCCGTCTTCGGACTTCGAGGTCGTGGTAGTTTGGTGGTTGATCGTTTGGTCACGGTTCGCTGTGTAGCTCCCGGTACAGCTTCCAGAACCGATCTTTTCAATCGCGTTGTACGACTCGTAGCTTCCTGAGATTGAGCCGTACCCGTCGAATGTGATGTTTAGCTTGTACAGCAAGGTCTGATCCAAAGAGACCAGATTCAAATTCAAAGCCCTCCCAGCAACCGATCCGCTGGCCCCCACCAGGTACCTGGTTTGTGAAACCGGCTGGGAAGTATCCTGGTCGAGCCACCACTTCATGGAATCGATCCCTTCATCGTGGGTAGGTCTGGGCACTGAAGATGACGAGGTGGGTACATTTTGATAATCTGCAGCTATACGTCCCTGGCCGAAGACGACCTTGCCAATCCGGGTTAGATCCAGATCTGCAGATTTCTTTTCGCCGCTGGTTTCATCCAGCAAATTCAAGTTCAAGTACCAAAAGGTGACTTCGGAAGTCGTTTCGGTTGTAGCCATTTCAGATCTTCCACCATTAACGATGAGTACATCTAAATCGTCTGTCGAAACTGAGGGGCTTGGAGGATATTGCCATTCCGATAATTCTTCTGACGGGTGTTCGATCACCCATTTTACGGCCTCATCGATTTTGAGGACTGGCAACCCCCCGCGCGGGGCCTCTGCAGTATCTTTTAGTATATTCTTTATTTCCTTGGCTGTCAATGTGGGATCGATGGATCTGATTATGGCGGCGGCAGCGGTAACGTGGGGCGTCGCCATGCTGGTACCGCCTCTTATATTTGTTATATTGTTATTATCGTTTCTTCCCCAGACGGCTTGCTCACCGGGTGCAAAAAGAGTAACCTCGAAATCATCACTGCCATAGTTGCTTTCGAGGGTCCTTCTCCCATCATTGTAGATGTTGCCGACGGTGATCATATTGGGAAGCTTCATGCCGCCGGGGATGTGAGTTACGTCTTCATCAACGTAATTTGTTCCATTGTTTCCTGCACTGCATACGAAAAGTATCCGGGAGCAATTGGTCTGATTGCAGATCCTACTAAGAGTTAGATTATACATCTTGGCCGTGTGGGGGTCTGGTTGGCTGGACCCCCAGGAGCAACTGAGAATGGTACCGCCGTTATTTATCTCGTAGACGAGGGCCTTCAAGCTTTCAGTAGTAAAATCCAGTTCATCAGGAATCGTACCGTTAACTGTCCAAAATATATTTATTAAAATAATATTTAATCTATCTCCCAGCGGTTTCGATGCTACGCCCACCAATCCTCCATTATAGGGATCTGCAGCCAGAATGTTCATGACACCTGTACCATGGCTGCCGGCGATCTGAAATTTGTTCAGAGTAACAGAAAGCTCAGCAGGGTCGAAGGGGTATGTGCTTAATGATGTGTCTATGCTGGTATTATCGAACTCCCTTGATTTTCTCCATCTATAAAGCCCATCGTCGGTGACGCCGACACATACCTTATGAAGAGTATGGTGGTAATCGGCGATGATGCCCCATGCCTCCCGGACACCGACAATCTCGTAGCCTCTGCATTTTCCGCCTTCATAAGCGGTATCGTTCAAAGGATCATCCGATGGAGAATCAGACGATTCGCGATACATTTGCTGGTTTGGAAAAGCGAGGTCGATAAAGGGATAATTTCTGGCATGGACGATGTCTTTTTCTAGATCTTCAAACGTTTTGCTGTCAGTTTCAATCTGATACATTTTCATGAAGTCGAACCGACCCATCAATGTGCCATTTAGATCATTTGCCAGCATACCTGCTATCCATCTCGCATCCTCGGTGGTTAATGTGTCGTTTACCACGATCAAGACTTGGTTTGCTGGGACAGACCCCCAGTAACTACCCAGATGCGTTCCACTCACCAGGTAGCCTGGATCGACTCGCTTAAACGTGACATCTCCCAGATTGGGTCGTCCCTCCGCATATACGACCTCGTTTATCCAGCTCACTTCTCCATACAAAATTTCCTTTGCGGTGTGTCTCCCATCGGTCGCGTATACCCCGATCCAGTAGATCCCCTGCTGGGAAGGATACCAGTCCCATTGGCTCGATGTGGACCAGTTCTGCTGGAGTTCCCAGACCCCGTCGGTCGAAGGGCCTGTGAGCCAGAAGCTGTAGTATATGGGGTCCTTTTCGGGATCGTAAGCTGACGCCCTCCATCTGACTGGCTGGTTTACTGCAGGGATATCGGGGTCTGGAATCAAAGACGCAACCGTAGGAGGTTGGTTTCGGGTCGTTGATAAACACGTTAATACGACATCGTAAAGTTCGGCATATGATCCCTCTCGAGTTTCGAAGTCGATCTCGCCGGGGGGAAGAGGATCGGAATCGCCATAATCAATCACCAGCGGCGATTCTATTGTGGCTTCATTTATGGTCGCAACCGCGTACAATAGTCTGACAGGTTCGACTACGACCGGTTCTATTTGTTCGACATATACCTGTATCTGACCATCCCTGGAGATTATAGATATTTGATACTCTCGCGTCGGGTCAAAGTACGTATTATTGCCAATAAATTTTGCAACGTGCTCCCCCTCGCCAACGTATTTTAATATATAACACGAAAGCAGATAGCCGGATCTAAGGGACGAGACGTTGTCAAAACATATGGCGTAGCGATCTGGGCCGTTGATGTTGATGTTGACCCGCAGTTCATCGCGGAGGCTTTTGAGCTTGAAGGTTAGGTTGAAGTCGTCTTCTCCGCAGGACTCCTCGTATCCTGCCCAACTGGCGCCCATGCCGTAGAAGTGTCCGTCGTCCTCCATCCAGCCATCCGTTCTCACTTCGTTACCGAGAGTTTTCCAAACCTGGGCCAGACCGCATTCCTGATTGGCCATCACACATAGGCATAGGATCATCAGTAAGAGGGTCCTATTGAACAGATCATCCGCCCCCATGAGCGTGTCTCCTCGTTACTCTCTCAACATTTTGTGCGATCTATCTTTGAGGTCGCAAATACGGTCTATCAGTCGTATCGAAGTTGCCATCGAAGGCCTCAGCCTCTGTGGTCATACTTATCGTGTGAGCCATTTAGTTGCCGGAATCTTCCACCCCATCTAGATTAGACTAAAGAACCCACATCAGGTCTCTCGAAATAAATGTCTCCGAGGTTGGGGGTCTCTTCCAGCTCATTCGGCTCGATCTCGCCTGGTGAAGGACAGATTACCAAGATGTTGGATAGGTGGACTAAAGATTCATTCAGGGCTTCGAAGTCTATTCTGCCGGCGGGGAGGGGGTCGGGATCGAGATAATCTATCACTGGTAGCTGCGCTCTTCCTTCCTGGTCCGCCTCATGAACGAAGACCTGGACTTGTCCATTGTTTGATAGGATATCGACCTGGTACTCTTGAGTCTGGCTGTATGCCACGGGTTCACCAGGGAGTCTTTCTGTGGATGGGGGCACGGTCTCTCCTTCTTGCTTGAATAGGTACGTGGAGAGCAACCCATCACCTGTGTTGTTGAGGCCCACCGCATATCGATCTGGGCCGTTGACGTTTATGTTGGCGTGCATTCCACCGACGAGGCTTTTGATCTTGAACCTGAGGGCAAGGGGCCCATCTCCGCAGGACTTATCGTATCTGGCCCAGCTATGACCTGTGCCGACGAGTTCGCCATCTGATGCTGTCCACCCGTCCTCGGTTGGGGAAGTTCCTTCCTCGCACTGTTCCGGGTCTGTGGCCAGTCCGGAGTCCAGATTGGCCAATAAGCATGAGACCGAAATTACGAGCAATATGAGTCCATTAAATTTCCTGGATTTATTCATAATCCATCTCCAGTATCATATGAATATTCTAGAGATTTAATCTGCTAAATACTTTCCTAATTTTTATAAATATATAACTTCGAGGGTGGTGTGGAGTTGCTTCCTGATCAACAAATTCTGCGGCTCGATCTTGGCCACCATCTCGGGCACCGGCTCGAAGCTCGTCAACCCCTTCCGGGAGTCTGAGCTGAAGTTTCTGCAGAGATCTATCTCGCTATGTGGCGGGGCCATGGTGGCGGGATCGGGGGTCGGGGGGCTCCGGGGCTCTCGATCAGGTTTTTCTCTGAGGAAAATGCCCCATAAACTGGACGATCTGAGCCGAAGCTCTCCGATCCCAAGATCCCGAAGGTAGCGGAGATCGGGAAGGGTGCGGGGCTGGGGTGAGTCCGTGGCGGAGATGTCCCTGACGAGAATGCGGGCATTCGCCAAGACGGCGAGGATTTGTGTCGTTGAGGAGATGGTCCCGACGGTCGGCGAACATTTTGTGAATATTCACGTTGCAGTACCATGAGAATTTGTACCTTTTTTCTCACATCCTGATGGGGCAAACGGCCATAACATGTCCACCTTTGAAGGTTGAACGCCACCTAACAGCGTTTGTGACGAGTCAAAACATTCAGATATACATATTAAATATCCGATATCGCCAGATTTATATACCTATAGTGTTACTTTTTGCAAGGTGATTAATACGAAAACAGCGTTAACACTATTCCTGCTCTTCATCGGAGCAGCGACCATGAACGCATCCGCTCACGGGGCTTGGGTGGAATTGGACGACCTGGTAGACGTCGGCGAAAGCCAGGACGCTTTTGTATTCTATGGTCATGGGTACAATCCGGCATCGTTTTCTCTTCCGGTCTTGGATCAGACATAT